>OCSH01000010.1_pt1 | contig 263659 bp, 233 predicted proteins | sample 1538371 | NCBI WGS metagenome assembly OCSH01 (sample SAMN04571687, study PRJEB22368) | human gut metagenome | biome: human gut; material: stool | host: Homo sapiens | place: Luxembourg | collected 2012-06-01 | reverse complement strand
GTTACACACATTCAAAGAATGTTGTGTAATGGCTTCGCCCTGCCGAGAAAGGAGAACGAAAATGGCTAAAAACAACAAAGCGGATATGAGTTGTGCAAGGGTTAAAAAGTACACCGCTTCCGATGTCAGCAAAGCAGAAAGACACAACGAGCGCAAAAATGAAACCTATGAAAATATGAATGTCATTGAGGAACGCATACCATTTAATGTGCATTTCAAAACACCGACTGCCCCGACTTATATGGAACAATTAAAGCAGATGGAAACTGACGGTTTGGTGTCGCTTCGTGGGTTGAGGAAAGACGCAACGATCTTCAATGAAATTGTGATTGATGTGAACACGATGTACTTCGAGCGTAACGGCGGCTACGAATACGCAAAGCAGTTTTATGAAGAAGCGTTCCATTTCATCGAAGAAAAATTCGGTGCTGAAAATGTAATATCGGCAGTAATGCACGCTGATGAAATCAATATAGCGGCAACCGAGGAACTTGGGAAAGAGGTGTACCACTATCATCTTCACGCTATGGTTCTGCCTGTGGTGGAGAAAGAAATCCTATGGAGCAAGCGTTGCAAAGATGAAAAACTGCGAGGAACGGTTAAGGAAGTTGTTCATCAAATCAGCCATTCAAAGAAATGGAAATCGGATATTCCGCTGACCGACGAAAAAGGCAATCCGCTTCTCAGAAAGAACGGAAAACCGATGTTCCGAGCTTCATACAGTATTCTGCAAGATGAATTGTTTAACCATATGACGGAGCAAGGCTTCAAAGGCTTTCAGCGTGGCGAATACGGAAGTACAGCAGAACACCTGACTTCCCTGCAATATCAAATCAAGCAGGACAAGGAACGCTTGGAGAAGTTGCAGAAGCGCATTCAGCATGAACAGATAAAATATGAGCCTGCCCGTAATGTTTCTAAAACCTATAACGAGATTGACCGTATGGGGCAGAAAACAATCACAGGTAAAATGGCAATCTCCAAAGAGGATTATTCTGAGCTTACTGCCCTTGCCAAAGAGGGCATTACAAGTCGTGCGGAAATTAGCGAATTAGAACAGAGTGCCAACTATTACCGACAGAAATATTTTGACTGTGCAAACGCGCTCGAAAGAATGAAAACTAAATACAACGAACTGAAAGAAAAGTGCAGACCTTTTCTTCAAGCGTTGGAGCATTTCCCCGAAGTTGCTAAACTTTTTACCGAAAAAGTGAAGCAACTTTTTTCTTTTAAGGAAGCACAGGAACGAGCCGAAAAAGAAGCAAGGGAAAAAGAACGACAGGAGCGTATCAAGGCTCGAAGAAACAAGCGTGGTATGGAAAGATAACCATTTCCATTATACTCACGACTTAATGACTTCTTGATATATTGAAAATCTGCGGTTACTGGGTGCTCTAATGTGAATGCCCAGCAATCAAATTTTATGAAAGAGAGGAACTGACTATATGAAAGAACAGAAATATTCTTATTCACAGCGAATTGGAAAGACAACATTCATCGTAAATGTAAAGCAGTCCGAAAGTGCCAAAAAGCCTTTGAATACGGTGTTTCAAGACATCTGCAAGCACGAGGTTTTGGGCGATTTCTTTACGGACAAATCATTTAATTTAGAAAATCCACAAAAAGTATCTTGACAAACTCGACCCCGAAGGCACGAATTACCGAGCCAAGACAAGGTTTGCCAAGTTCTATAACCTACCTGAACTGATGTCAATGTTTAAAGAGGTGGCAGATATTCAGACAGCCGATATGCTCAAACTTCCCGTACCTGAAACTGAATACAAAAATATTGCTGTTAAACCGTCGGACATTCAAAGTGAAATGGTTAAATCACTTTCAGAGCGTGCAGAAAAAGTGCGTAACGGCGGTGTTGACAGCAGTCAGGATAATATGCTCCTTATCACAAATGACGGCAGAAAACTCGCTCTTGACCAAAGAATGATTGACCCATTGTTACCAGACTTTGAGGGCAGTAAAGTCAATGCTCTTGTTGATAATGTATATCGTATTTGGAATGAAACAACACCGAACAAGTCGGCACAGCTTGTCTTCTGCGACTTATCAACACCCAAATCATCCAATGATTTTTCCGTGTATAACGATATTAGAGATAAGCTGATTAAAAAAGGCATTCCGCCCGATGAGGTACAATTCATTCACGATGCGAATACAGAAACAAAGAAAGCCGAGTTGTTCAAAAAGGTACGCTCAGGTGAAGTCAGAGTTCTTATGGGCTCAACTCAAAAGATGGGTGCAGGCACCAATGTGCAAAACAAATTGATTGCCATGCACGATTTGGATTGCCCTTGGAGACCTGCCGATTTGGAGCAACGAGCCGGAAGAATTATTCGTCAAGGTAACGAAAACTCTAAGGTGAAGATTTATCGTTATGTAACAGAGCAAACCTTTGACGCATATCTTTATCAGCTTGTTGAGGGTAAGCAAAAGTTTGCTTCGCAGATTATGTCGAGCAAATCTCCCGTTAGGTCTGCCGAAGATATTGACGAAACAGCGTTGTCCTATGCCGAAATTAAAATGCTTGCAACAGGTAATCCCTACATCAAAGAGAAGATGGATCTTGACATTCAGGTGCAAAAACTTCGTATGTTAAAATCAAACTTTTTATCGGAAAGATATTCTCTTGAAGACAAAGTGCTTAAAGACTTTCCCCGTGACATTGCAAGATACACATCGAGGATTGACGGCTTTATTAAGGACATAGCTACTGCAAAACATAACCCAAAGAGTATTGCCAATACCTTTGTCGGTATGATTGTAAACGGTGTAAGGTATGACGAAAAAGCAGACGCAGGTCAAGCCATAATTGATGTATGCAAGACCTTACCTGACAGCAATACGTATCCTCTCGGTGAGTACAGAGGTTTCAAAATGGAAGTTCATTATGAACCGTTCAGTCATAAGCACAGAGTTGAAATCAAAGGTGCAATTTCTCATCAAGGTGTGCTTGGTTCTGACCCATTAGGCAACATTACCCGTATTGATAATGTAATTGATGGTTTAGAAAAGGTTCTTGAAAATGAAAAAGCAGAGCTTTATAACACTCAAAAACAGCTTGAAATTGCAAAAGAGCAACTCCGAAAACCGTTTTCAAGAGAAGATGAACTTAAACAAAAAGAAGCACGGTTAAGCGAACTTAACGCACTTCTTAATGTTGATAAAAAAGAAAATGAGATTGTTAATGATGACAACGAAATAGTCAATGATTCTCCTCAGCGAAGTGAAATTGACAGAGAATCACGGTGAAATCAGAAACAATTTATATTTGATTTGCTTATTTATAATGAAAAATAGTGAAAAAATAGTGAAAATTTAGTGGAGATTTTTTATGAAATAGGTTATAATATATTCAGGAGGAATGTAATTAATATGATTAAATTTACATTGACAAATGAAATATTAAAATATATAACCGAAATTGATAAGAACAGATACAATGTTTCTTCTGTAAATTTATCTCCGAATATCGCTAATAAATTGCGTAAAAATTCAAAGAAGAAAAGTTCTTATGCCTCAAATAAAATCGAAGGTAATCCGCTGACTGAAAATCAGGTTGATGAAGTGATTGAAAATGATGAACGAAAACACTTTTTAAAGCCTGAACAGGAAGTAAGAAACTATTTTTTGGCATTAAATTATTTGGAAGAAAAAGCGAAAAGTAAAGAGCTTTTTTCAAAAGAACTGATTTTAGATGTTCAAAAATTAGTTGAAAAAGGTGCGTCAAAAGAAAAAATCGGATTAAGAGGTCCTATGCCACCGGGTGTGCTTTTTGCCGTTTATGATTCAAAAACAGGCAATGCCGATTATATTCCGCCCGAAGCCAAAGATATACCCGAACTCATAGATGAATTGGTAGAGTATGTGAATACTACCGATGATCACCCGTTGATTGTCGCTGCCATAGTTCATTATCAGCTTGTTACAATTCACCCGTTTGAAGACGGCAACGGCAGAACTGCAAGGCTGCTTTCAGGCTATATTTTGGATATTAACGGTTACGGTTTTAACGGTATAGGCTCGCTTGAAGAATATTTTGCTTATGATGTTGATGAGTATTATAATTCGATTCAAATGGGACTGCCTGCATTGTATTATTCGGGCAGAGATAATCCACCACATTCGGAAATTTGGATTAACTATTTTTTGCGAATGGTTTTACTTTATTCAAATAAGGTTTGCGACTTACAGCTGAGCTCAAACTCCGATGAAGTCGCCGGTAGTCTTTCATATCTTAAAGCGAGAGAAAAAGAATTGCTTTTGTTCTTGATACAAAATTATAATCGTGAATTTACACCTAAAGAGGTCAGCGAAGAAATAGGCGTTACAAATAAAACAATCATTAACCGTCTGGCTGTTTTGTCAAAGAATGGTTTTGTTGTACCGAATTTGGTTAAACAAAGAGTACGTTCGTATGAGTTAAGTGATTTTACCAAAAAATATAAAAATGAGATTGTAGATAAGATAAAATAACAATTACCATTAAGACACTTGTATTTATTACAGGTGTCTTTTTTGTTTTGTAAGGTGGTGAAAATATGATTAAAGAAGAACAGCTTGACAATATGCTCTACGAAAAAATGCAGAAAGAGTATGATTCGTTTCTTGAAAAAATTAAATCCGAGCAGTCGTTAAAACCCAATCAAGCTATTGAATCGGCTTATGAAATCGTATATAAGCAAGACATTTTGTATTGCTTTGAAGATAACGATTTGAATTTAAGCTATAAAGAAAAGAAACACTTGCTGTCAAAGAAAAGACCGCTTGAGTTTCTTTATCAAGAGTGGCTTACAACAGATTGTACTCATATGCAAATGATTCGTGATTGTATTAAGGACAGCACCGAGTATGATTTGGAACTGACTCAAAAGCAAAAACAAAAGAACGGGAAGGAGCGATGACCTTGCCATACTATCCGAAAGAAGTAATTGAAAAAGCAAAGGAAATGGACTTGCTCACATATCTTCAAAACTATGAACCTGATGAGCTTGTTCACTTTTCAGGTGATACCTATTGCACTAAAGAACACGACAGTTTGAAAATATCAAATGGGCTTTGGTGTTGGAATTCAAGAGGTATAGGCGGTAAAAGTGCAGTTAAATATTTGACCGATGTTAAGGGATATTCTTTTATCGACGCAGTCAAAATTATTGTTGAAAAAGAAAAATTGCAACCGCCGGTTAAAGCGATTGCACCTAAAAAGAAACGGGTATATAACCTGAAACTGCCTCCAAAAAGTCCGACAGATGATAAGGTTAAAGAGTACCTGACCGGCAGGGGTATTGACGAAAGTATCATAGATTATTGCCTTGAGCATAACCTCATATTTGAAAGTTTACCGTATCACAACGCTGTCTTTGTAGGTTTCAATGAACAAAATAAACCCAAGTATGCAGCGTTTCGTGCAACGGAGAACAAAAGAATTATGGGCGAATGTGAAGGAAGCGATAAGTCATATTCCTTTAAATTGACAAATGATAATGCAAATATTCATCTGTTTGAATCTGCAATCGACCTTTTGTCTTATGCCACTCTTGTTAAAATGCACGGTAAATATTGGCAAAATGTTTCGATGATTTCTCTTGCAGGTGTGTATACGCCTAAAGAAAAAATCGAAGAAAGCAAGATACCGAAAGCACTTGTGACATATCTTAAAAGTCATCCTTATATTGAAAAAATATACTTGCATCTTGACCGTGACTATGCCGGAAGATTAGCCACAAAAACATTAAAAATCATTTTACCAACTGAATATCCCAATATTGAAATCGTTGACAACCCTGTTCCGAGAGGAAAAGATGTTAACGATTTTTTGCTTTTAAGTAAAGATATGAAGCCTGTTGTATCTGAAAGGAGAATACCAAGTGGACAAAGAAAACCTGATAAAGGTATTGCTCGTTGAACCGTTTAGCAAACCGAAGATGATTACAATCGAAAACAATTACCAAGCGATTAGTGAAATTATCTGCGGTGATGTAGACGAATATATGCCGTTTGAGGATGATGTTGCCTTGCTTTGTAACGCTGACGGAAAAAGACTTTCTCTTTCTGCAAGTCATACTGTAACTGATATTGAAACAGGTAAAACAGAAATCATATATGGCAGTTTTATCCTTGTAGGAGCAAGTGAATTTGATACCGAATATCATTCGTTAGATGATGATTTGATTGATAAATATATGGATTTATTCAGTAAATGAAGCAGCATAATGCTATGCTGACTTGTCTTAGCGAGCAGTCCGTTTATACTCCTAATAAGTATAAACAGCTCGTTAGGGGTTGCCCCCTAATACCCCATAAATACAAACAGAAAGGACAAACATTATGAAAACAATTTTAATATCAACAGTAGCATTTATTATCGGAGGTTTTTCAGGCATTGTTACTATGTGTTTAGTTCAAATCAATCGTGTAAACGGTAATGAAAGATTTGAGGAGGATGACTTTGATGAGGAGAGATATTAAAAAGCAGTTTTGGTTTAATGAGAAAGAAGCCGGTGCACTTGAAGAAAAAGCAAATGCCACCTGCCTTACCGAAGCGGCTTTGGTAAGACTTCTTGTTACAGGATTCATTCCTGTGTCTAAAGACAATGCAAAAATATATAGCCTGACAAAAGAACTGTCGGCTATCGGTAATAATATAAATCAAATTGCAGTTAAGTGTAATTCACTCGGCTTTGCCGAAAAGGAAAGGCTTTTCAAAAAGGTTGATGAGCTTGACAAACTTCAATTTGAACTCGAAACGGAGTTTCTCTCACCAAAGGTTGATGAAAGATGGCGGTAAGTAAAATATGGGCTGTTAAATCAAGACTTGATAAAGTGCTTGACTATGCCGCCAATCCCGATAAAACAGGTTTTACCGAAGATGAATTGAAAGATGTAATTGACTATGCCAAAAACTTTGATAAAACAGACGGCGAAAAATTTGTGACGGGAATTAACTGTAATCCGAGAATAGCATATACACAGTTTCAAAATACAAAAAAGAGATTTAATAAAACTGACGGTATACTTGCTTATCACGGATATATGAGTTATGCAAAAGGTGAAATCACTCCACAAAAAGCACACGATATAGGTGTTGAATATGCAAATCGTGTTTGGGGAGATAAGTATGAAGTTATTGTCACAACTCACTTAAACACAGACTGCTATCACAATCATTTTGTCGTCAATTCGGTTTCTTTTGTTGACGGTAAAAGATGCAGAGAAAAAACTTGGTTCATTCTTCGTCACGAAATAGATAAGATTTGCAAAGAGCATAACTTGTCTGTTGTAGAAAACGGTATAAGAAATTCAGCTCCTCAATACCTTACTGCAAAAGAACAAGCAGGAATGCCGACAAGATATAACCTTGCAAAAGAAGCACTTGATGGTGCAATCGAAAACAGTAAGAGTGTAAAAGAACTTGAATACAATCTTAAAAAACTCGGTTACAGTTGTAACTTCAATGTAAATCATAAGTATTGGACTGTGACACCAAAAGGATACGACAGACCTATCAGAACATATAGGCTTGGTGAAAAGTATTCAAAGGAAAATATCTTAAATGCCGTTTTGGAAAATAACAGACCTGTAAAATATAAACCGTTTGTGCAAGGTCAGGTGCAATATAAACTTTCAACGAGAGGTACAAGGCTACGTAAGGTCAAAGGACTTCGTGGCTTGTATTTCTATTACCTATATAAACTCGGTTATCTGCCAAAGAATAAGCCGAGAAACATTTCAAGAGTTCATTATCTTTTAAGAGAAGATTTGATGAAACTTGATAAATTATCAAACGAGGTAAGGCTCCTTGAACAGTATCGGATAAATACTGTCGAGGAGCTTTTCTCATATAAATCGAAAGCCGAAAAGGAAATCGAAATATTAACCGAAAGCAGAAAGCAACTGCGAAATGAATCAAAAAGAAAGAATTGCTCAAATCTGAATGAGGTTAAAGAAGATATATCTGAAATCGGCAAACGGTTAAAAGAAATACGCAAGGAAATTTTGCTCATTGACGATATTTCCGAGCGTTCAAATGAAATTGAAGAAAAATTAGAGCAAGCAGAAATTGATGAGCAAAAGAAACTGCAAAAGGAGGAAAAGTATCGTGAATAACTCAGGCGACGCCGCCGAACAAGTTGTAAGACTGTCACTTGAAGGCTTTGAGGTTGTTGCAAAGGTATCGGGAGAAGCTGCAAAGAATATTGCCGTTCTTCTGCTTGCCGCATTAAAGCAGGAACAAAAAGCCAAAGGTAAGGCAAGACTTTCAAACCTGATTAAGTCCGGAAAAGAACTTAAAGTGTTTTCAATTCCACAAAAGGATTTGAAAAAGTTTACAGAGCAGGCAAAGAGATACGGTGTTTTGTATTCTGTTCTTAAAGACAGAAATGCAAAAGGTAAAAATGTCACCGTTGATATTATTGCCCGTGCCGAGGACGCATCCAAAATCGATAGGATTATCGAAAGATTTAAACTCGGTACAGTTGACAAAGGCTCAATCACCAATGAGGTTGAAAAGTCCGTCAGCGAAAAGACAAACAAAAGCAACGAAGAAAAAACAAACGGCGACCTTATCCTTGAGCATATTGAGGCAAAGAGTACGGAGGAAACGGATAAAAACCCCTCTTTATCTCGGACGGAAAAAGACAGTCTGTCCGAGAGTTCATCGAAAGCTATCAATGATAAGGACGCTAAAGACAAAAAACAGTCTGTTAAAGAATTGCTTGACGGTTATAAAGATGAGATTAAAGCCGACAGAGCAAAAGATATTGCAGACAAATCAAAAACGGTTGCAGATACCGTAATAAAATCTGCTAAATCAATAAAGGAAAGGTAATTGATATGAGTTACGGTTACAAAAAAGGATATAATCCACAAAAGTATGCCGAAAATCGAAAGGCAGAAAAGGAAAGAACATATCAAATGATTGACGATACGGCAATCGAGGTGTCAAGAAGTCCTGACAAGCTGAAAGAATTTCTTGCAGTTCAGGCAAAGTTTGATATGTATTCGGCGGCAAATACTTTGCTTATCTTTAAGCAAATTCCAAATGCCACACAGCTTAAATCTTTTGAAGATTGGAACAAGGACGGTGTCAAAGTTCGCCAAAAGCAAAAGAGTATAGCAATCCTTGAGCCTGTCGAATATACAAAGAGCGACGGCACACTGGGTCTTGGCTATAATGTCAAAAGAGTGTTTGACCGTTCGCAAACAAATTCAAAAAGAGAGGCAGTTCAAAAGACCGAAGATTTGAAACATACTCTCAAAAATTTTGTAAATGCTTCGCCTGTTGAAATTGTTGTAGGCGAAATACCGAATTCAAACCTCGGTGCGTTCTATAACTTTGAAACACAGCAAATTACACTCAATGAAAATCTTACCGATACAAAACAGATTTTTGAGTGTTTGGCTCAAGAGGTTGCATTTGCTCAGCTTGCCGACGGTAAAAAATCATATAGCCGTAGAGATGAAGGCTTTAAGGCAGTTTGCCTTGCATATATGATTTGCACCAAATACGGTGTTGATAAAAATGCTTTCGCTATTGAAAGCCTGCCGGATAATTGGAAAAAGGCGGACGCAAAAGATATTCGCCGTGAACTCTCCTCTGCAAATTCTGCATACAAGGAAATTGTAAGCAGGGTTAATGATGAAATCTATCGCCAAAGGCAGGCAAAGAGCAAGGAAATGGAGCGATAATATATGAAAGAAGAACGCTACCATTTAGTTCTTGATGATTTTGAACAAGGCGTAGTTATTCGTGCTCTCAATGATTTACGCACAGATTTAATCAGCGATAAAAGAGAAACCGATGCCGTAGATGAAGTGCTATTAAAGGTTTGCAAAGCACCTACCAAAAAGATAAAGGTGGTAAAGCAGAATGAGGAACGATAACAGAAAAGCAGAAATTATCGCTTTCGCAGTTTTTGTTGTACCGTTGATATATATGGGACTGAAAATTGCACCGTATATGTCAAACGGGTTAATATCAATTCTTAATAGCTTTGGCGAAATATTTGCACAACCGTTTAAGATAACCTTATGTGAGGACAGTGTAAAAGCTGTCCTCATTTTGCTTTTAATCTACGGTATTACTTTGTTGGTATATTTTTCTTCAAAGAAAAATTACAGACGAGGTGAAGAACATGGCTCTGCCAAATGGGGCAAAGCAAAACAGGTTGGCAAAAAGTATATTCAAAAGCCGATAAACCAAAACAAGATATTGACCGATAATGTCGCTATCGGTATGAACTGCAAAAAGCACAGGCGAAATCTTAATACGATAATCTGTGGCGGTGCCGGTGCAGGCAAAACAAGATTTTACGCAAAGCCGAATTTAATGCAGTGCAATACCTCTTTCGTCATTCCCGACCCAAAGGGTGAAATAGTTAAAGCTGACGGTAATCTGCTTGTAAAGAAAGGCTATGATGTTAAGGTTATTGATTTGATTGATATGGAAAAAAGCTATTGCTACAATCCGTTTGTTTATCTTGAAAATGACAATGACATACAAAAGCTTGTAACCAACCTTTTCAAAAGCACAACACCGAAAGGCTCACAAACCAATGACCCGTTTTGGGATACGGCGGCACAAATGCTTTTACTTGCTTTAATCTTTTATCTTCACTATGAAGCACCTGAAGAAGAACAGAATTTTGCAATGGTAATGTATATGCTTCGTGCAGGTGCTATTGAAGATGACGAGGACGGCCCGTGCCTTACACCACTTGACCGTCTGTTCTACAATCTTGAAACCGAGAAACCCGAACACATAGCAGTTAAGTATTACAAGTCTTATCATTCAGGCTCGTCAAAGACGCTTAAATCAATTCAGATAACCTTGATGTCAAGACTTGAAAAGTTTAATCTTGAAAGCCTTGCAGCTTTAACCAAGACAGATGAACTTGATTTATCAACTATGGGAGAAAAGAAAACAGCCTTGTTTGCCGTTATTCCTGATAACGATACAAGTTTTAATTTTCTTATCTCTATTTTATATACTCAACTGTTTCAACAACTCTTTTATTGCGCCGACAAAAAGCACGGCGGAGCGTTACCGATACCCGTACACTTTCTCATGGATGAATTTGCGAATGTATCATTACCCGATGATTTTGATAAGCTACTTAGCGTAATGCGTTCAAGAAACATTTTCGTATCCATAATACTTCAAAATCTTTCTCAGCTTAAAGCCTTGTTTGAAAAGCAATGGGAAAGTATTGTCGGCAACTGCGACCAATTTCTTTATCTCGGCGGAAATGAGCAATCAACACACAAATATGTTTCCGAGCAACTCGGCAAGGAAACTATCGACACAAACACATACGCACGAAGTTTTGGCAGAAACGGTAATTATTCTACCAACTATCAAATATCAGGCAGAGAGTTAATGACGCCTGCCGAAGTGCGTATGCTTGATAATCGCTATGCAATTCTCTTTATCCGTGGTGAAAGACCTGTTATCGACCTCAAGTATGATATTCTTAAACATCCGAATTTGAAGTATACAGAAGACGGCGGAGCAGAGCCTTTCATTTACGGTGAAGAAAAATCTTCTGTTGCCTCAATCACCTTTACTTTTATCAAGAGCGATAAAAAGCAGGAAAAAGATGATATTGCAGACGATTATGATTTTGACTTAATTACAAAAGAAGAACTTGAACTGATGTTCAATATTTAGGAGGAAAACTTATGTTTAAATTCAAAACAAAAAAGAGTGATGAAGTTAAAACTTCGCCACTCACTAAAAAATCAAATGCTGTTGCAAAGGCAACTATGTTTTTTGCAACGCTTATTGCAACAATGTTCTGCTTTGCCGTTACCGCTTCTGCAGACGATGACCCGCTTACGGTTGTAAACAATCTTTCAACCTTTATTTTCGGTCTTATCCGAGCAGTAGGACTTATCATTCTCGCTTGGGGCATTGTTCAGGTAGGCTTATCGTTTCAAACACACGACCCGTCACAGCGCTCTAACGGATTTCTCACCCTTGCCGGAGGTGTTGTAATCACATTTACAAAAGAAATCCTTAATCTTATTACGGGATAAAATATATAAAGCTCCGTACCTTTTGTACGGAGCAAAATGTCATTTAGCATTGACAATATTATTTTCGATTGCAGAAATAAGTCTTTTATTAAATTCCTTTTTATGTGATGTCAGTATCAAAAAATAAATTAAAGCAAGCATAATAGCTACAGTAACCAATAATATATTACTTATTATATCGTTTGAAGAATATTTAAATATTCCTGTAAATGTGCCTCCTAAAAAGAATGAAATTATAAACTCTAATCCACGCAGGTCATTTAAAATAGCATTCTGTTTTTTTCTATATTCTAAATATAAAACTTGATCTTCGTGACCCATTTGCAATAGTTTGTTTTTTATTAGCTCATATAAAATTAGAAAGTGATCTTCAGAATATCTGTTTATGGTTGATTTATTATTTTTCAGAGATTTTGCGGCAGTTTCTATATCTATATCCCAACTTGATAATTCTTTGAAAAATTGTTTGTTTGATTTTTTAGGAGAATATATTATTTTGCTCATTGTGTTTATATCACCTTCTATTATATTTTTTGATTAGTATATTAAATAAAAATTTTATAATTGTCAATGTAATAATCGATAAAGGAGATGAAATTATGTCAGATAACTGGGTAGTACGCAATCTTGAAAACGCTCTTGAAACTTGGAATGATAAGCTGACAGAGATATGGGGATTGCTGACCGCTACACCCGAAGAATTCAAAGGCGGTAAAATATGGAATGTCATACTCGATATTAACGGAGCATTGCAGGTAATCGGTACAGCTCTGCTTGTTTTGTTCTTTGTTGTCGGTGTTATGAAAACCTGCGGTTCATTTGCCGAAGTAAAGAAACCCGAACACGCATTAAGACTGTTTATCCGTTTTGCACTTGCGAAAGGTGCAATAACCTACGGACTTGATTTAATGCTTTCTTTGTTTAAAATTGTTCAAGGTACAATCTCAACAATAATGAATTCTGCCGGATTCGGACAAGCAAATGAAACAACCATGCCGCAAGAAATGATTACGGCTATTGAAAACTGCGATTTCTTTGAAAGTATACCGTTATGGGCAGTAACACTAATCGGAAGTCTGCTGATAACAGTTTTGTCATTCATTATGATAATGACTGTTTACGGCAGATTTTTTAAGTTGTATATGTATACTGCCATTGCACCGATACCGCTTTCAACATTTGCAGGAGAGCCGTCACAGCATGTTGGCAGGTCATTTATCAAAAGTTATTGTGCTGTATGTTTGGAAGGTGCAATTATTGTCCTTGCCTGTGTCATATTCTCACTTTTTGCAGCGTCGCCGCCGCAAGTTGATACAACTGCACCTGCGGTAACTATGGTGTGGAAATATGTGGGTGAACTCATATTCAATATGCTTGTACTTGTCGGAGCGGTTAAAACATCAGAGCGTATTGTACGGGAAATGATGGGACTTTAAGGAGGTAAATAATGCAAATACAAATCAATAAAGAGTTTAGAGATTATCGGGAAAAGGTGTATTTCGGACTGAGTATGCGACAGTTGATATTTTTATTTCTTGCTGTCGGCGTTGCAATAGTATCATATATATTACTTAAAGATAAGCTCAGTACCGATACAATATCGTGGCTGTGCATACTGCTTGCCGCACCGTTTGCTGCTTTGGGTTTTGTAACATACCACGGTATGACTTTTGAAAAATTTGCCTGTGCGTGGATAAAATCAGAAGTCTTAATTCCCAAAAGGCTTGTTTTTAAAGCAGAAAGCAAAACTCATATTGAGAATAAAGAAATGATTAAACAAAATGAAAAGGAGGTTTTCAAGAATAATGAAAACTCGCAATAAAATGAAAAAACTTGAACAGGAAAAGTTCGTTGTACCCAAAACTGTTCAAAATGTTATTCCTATTAAAGCCGTCTACAAAGACGGCATTTTTCTTGTCGGTAAAAATATGTATTCCAAAACATTTCTCTTTACCGATGTTAATTACTATATCGCCTGTGAAAACGAAAAGAATGATTTAATGCGTCAGTATTGGGCAGTTATTAATTCTTTCGGAAACGGTGTTACCGTTAAGCTCACAATCAACAACCATAGATTTGATAAGGAAGATTTTGAAAAATCAATCCTTATGCCGTATTACTATGATAACCTTGATGTGTATCGTAAGGAATATAACGAAATGCTGCTTAATAAAGCGGCAACATCGGAGTGTATTGTTCAAGATAAGTATTTTACCGTTACAGTAAACAAAAAGTGCTATGAAGACGCAAGAGCATTTTTTACTCGCATTGAAAAGAATCTGTCAACAAACCTTTTTACACTCGGAAGTAAATGCGAGCCGTTAAATGCAACCGACAGACTTAAGATATTCCATAATTTTTACCGTGCCGGTAATGAAGAAAACTTCAATCTCGATTTTGAACTTTTGCAAAATCAAGGCTGTGATGTCCGTGACTATATTTCTCCCGATTCTATGGACTTCAACAGCGACTATATGATGATTAACGGTCAGTATTGCAGAACTGTTTTTCTTCGCAATTACGGTACATTTGTTGATGATAATATCATAACCGAGCTTACTTCAATAAATAAAAATTTAATGCTCTCTATCGATTTTATCCCCATTCCCGTTGATGAAGCAAATAAAGATGTAGATAATATTTTGCTTGGTGTTCAATCGGATAAGGCGAACTTCAATCGCCGTCAGGCACAAAACCAAAACTACGGTGCTACCAATTATGACCTTGAGCAAAGAGAAAAGGAAATACTTGAAATCAGAAACGATATGCGTTACCGTGACCAAAGAATTTATGACACGATAATTTCAATGGTGATAACTGCCGATAGTAAGCAGGAACTTGATAATTTAACCGAAAGTATTTTTGCAAAAGCGTCCGAAAACAGCACGGCGCAGTTTGCAACACTTCGTTATCAACAGCTTGACGGACTTAATACTGTTTTACCGTTTGGCGTCAAAAGAATTGAATGTTACCGTACACTTACAACCGAATCACTTGCGTCTTTTATGCCGTTTCACGCTCAAGAGGTCAGTCATCCGGGCGGAGCGTATTACGGTCAAAATGCTATCAGTAACAATATGATATTTGTTAATAGGCACTCGCTTCTTAACGGTAACAGCATTGTACTCGGTGTACCCGGTGGCGGTAAATCATTTATGGTTAAAGAGAATATTGTATCAATCTTTCTTTCAAATCCCGATGCCGATATTGTGATTATCGACCCTGAAAGAGAGTACAACGCTCTTGTTAAAGCATTCGGCGGAGAGGTAATCAACATATCTGCAAATTCACCAAACCATATTAACGCTATGGATATGAATGCGAACTATGAAGATGAGGGTAATCCCGTAACCACTAAATCCGAATTCATTATGTCCCTTTGCGAACAGTTGCTCGGTACATCTGCCGACGCTAAAGACAAGTCTATCATTGACAGATGCTGTAAGAATGTTTATGACGGATATATCAAAAACAATTTCAGCACACAGCAACCCACTCTCAAAGATTTTAGAGAAGAACTGTTAAAGCAAAAGGAAACCGAGGCACACGATTTGGCACTTGCCATTGAGTTATTTACAGACGGCTCACTTAACACTTTTGCACAGCCTACCAATGTTGATATTAACAACAGGCTAATATCTTATGATATTCTTGAACTCGGCGATTCGCTTCTGCCTGTAGGTATGCTTATCGTACTTGATAATCTTTTAAACAAGATTACTTCAAACAGAGAGAAAAGACGACAAACATATATCTTTATTGATGAGATGTATTTGCTTTTTGCTCATCAATATACGGCAAAATTCCTTTACCGTATTTGGAAACGAGTTAGAAAATACGGAGCGTTTGCGATAGGCATTACACAGAATGTGGGAGATATGCTTGAAAGCAATACGGCAAGAACTATGGTATCTAATTCCGAGTTCGTTATTATGCTTAATCAAAAAGCAAGTGATGTGCTTGAACTTTCAAGGCTTCTTGAAATCACGCCTAACCAAACGCAGTATTTTACAAATAAGGACGCAGGTCAAGGACTTATGAAGATAGGCAGTAACCTTGTGCCGTTTGTAAATAAATTCCCAAAGGATACACAGCTTTACAAGTTGATGACATCTAAACCGGGAGAGGCTATCTAATTATTAAATACAATCATACAGTGCCGCTGACTTAAAGTCGGTGGCATTGTTTTTTAAGGAGTTATACACTATGAAAAAATCTGTTTTTGTTATTTTACTTGTATTCTTCATATCTGCTTTTTCAATCAGTATGTACTTTGTTGTTAAAGAAACTGTTGAGGATAAAAAACAATATGAAGTATTTGAAAATATTGTTTCATCTGTTCAAGTTGAAGATGACAGTTCTGATTATACAGATGACAAACTTAAAAGATATATCGAATTGAACACGGAAAATTCCGACTTTGTAGGTTGGATAAAAATTGACGGTACGCACATAAATTATCCTGTTATGAAAAGCAGTACGCCTGATTACTATTTGCACCGTAATTTTAATAAAGAGTATTCATATTACGGCACACCGTATTTAAGTGATAAAAGCGATACCATGAAACCTACCGACAACATAGTTATCTACGGCCACAATATGCGAGATAACACTATGTTCGGCGATTTGAGTAAATACAAATCAAAAGAGTTTTTTGAAAAGCACAGATACATTTACTTTGATACGCTTGTAGATTTAGGAAAGTATGAGGTTGTATGTGTATTCAAAACCACACCGAGCAAATTCGATTATCAAAATTATACTGTCTTTGATTCTTCCGATGAATTTAGTTCGTATATTTCAAAATGCAAAGAAAGCGAATACTACAATACCGATGTATCTTGCAGTTACGGTGATAAGTTAATAACGCTATCCACTTGCGAATACAGTCAAGAAAACGGCAGGCTTGTAGTGGTTGCCAAAAAGGTGAAGTGATATGAGTGAGATTGAAATTAAAAAGGTTGCCGAAAAAACACTTAAAACTGCCGACAATCTCGGCATAGTAACAGAAAAGGCTAAAGGGATAACTTTAAAAGCAAAAGAAAAGGTTTCGGAAAGTGTTAGTGATAATTCCGAAAGCCCTGTTAATTATGCTATTGATAAAGTTCAGAATAATGCTAAAAGCGTTTCTGAGGACGCAATATATCTTTTCAACAAGCAAGGCAAAAAGAGTGTAAACGAAACTGTTAAGAATACAAAAAAGCTCGAACAATCTATTGAAGAAGTTCGAGCAAGAAGAAAAATTAAAAAAGATAAAAGAAAAGTTAATAACCCTGATAGATATACACCCAAAGCACCTGATGATACAGTTAAGACCGACGATATTGTATCGAAAAACACGCCAAAGAATACTCAAAACAAAGTCCGCAGTGCAAGCAGTATCAAAACAAAAGAAACCGTATCTGCCGTTAAATCAAAACAACCTATCATAAAGGCAAGTAAACAATCTGCTAAAGACACAGCAAAAGCCATTAACAAATCATCTCAAATAGCTAAAGAAACGGCAAAGCAATCTGCAAAAGGTGCAAAGAAAGCTGCAAGAGCAACTAAAAGAGCAATCAAAGCTATGATTGAAAGCACCAAAGCACTTGTTAATGCGATTATTGCAGGCGGTTGGGTATCTGTTGTAATAATCATTTTAATATGCCTTGTAGCTGCTTTGTGTTCATCATTTTACGGCATATTCTTTTCAAGTGAAACATCGCAAAGCGGTATGAACATAACTTCTGTAATTCAGCAAATCAACAATGAATTTGATGACAAGATTGACGAAATTAAATCATCGGGCAGTTTTGACGGAGTAGAAGTAATCGGCAGTCGCTCTAATTGGAAAGATGTTTTATCTATTTATGCAGTTAAGACTACTACCGATGAAAACAACCCTATGGAAGTCGCTACTGTTGACGAAAACAAAAAGGCAATTTTATCATCAATCTTTTGGGATATGAACAACATATCAAAGTCTGTTGAAACACGGACAGAAACGGTAACGAAAGAATCAACCGATGAGCAGGGGAACAAGATCGAAACAACAGAGCAAGTTAAAAAGAAATATCTTGTAATAACCTTAACCGGCAAGACTGCCGATGATATGGCTAATTCTTACTCGTTTAACGATACTCAAAAGAAATATTTAGCCGAATTGATGAGTGACAAAAACAACAAACTTTGGGCATCGCTTATCTATAATATCGGCGGAGTATCGGGTGGTAGCGGTATTGACATTAAAGACCTTGATTTTTCAAACGAAACGGTCAATGACACGCAGAAGAAAATAGTTGCAGTAGCAACAAACTCGGCTAAATACGGTATTTCTGCCCGTTCGGGTTACTGTCAGGCTTGGGTTGCAGATGTATATCAAGCTGTTACAGGCTCAAGAGGTTCAGCTCACTGCGCCTTATGTGCAGCAGATATGTGGGCAGTATCAAGTGATTGGAGCAAAATTCCTGTTGGTGCAGCAATCTATGGATATTCTTCAAGTAAATACGGTCATGTTGGCATTTATATCGGCAACGGTATGGTTGCACATAACATAGGCTATATTAAAATAGAACCTATTGAGGATTGGATTAAAACTTATAAAGGCTTTGCTTGGGGGTGGGAGAATGGATATATAAAAGAATAAGGAACATTAAGTTCCTTATTCTTTTATACATACTCAGATAGTATTCTATTAACTTGTTCATACCATTCGTTACTTTTGATTCCATATTCACAATACATTTGTGCATCATTTAGTGCTTCTGTTAATTGGCTTTTATTATAAATAGATGTGTTATCACAAATAAAATCAATCATACTTGTAGAGTATTTAAAAGAATATCCTATTTTAAATTCCTCCTAATTGTATTTGATGGATTCTTATAATTTAAATATTATGGATAATATTTATTCAGTATTTTTAGAATTGGAAATATTCATATTTGGAAAGATTAATCTTGTTATTAAAGATTGATTTTCAATTTTTAATACAGCATTTTCATTTTTGTTATAATTGCTTGAAATGAAAGCGTTTGCATTGCTATCTAAATAAATTACACCATAATCTATGGCGTTTTCATTATAGTAGATTTTTATGAAAGCTGCTATTGTACTTAGCTTTTCAGAGGAAGTATTATTAGTATTATTAGCTTCTTCTAATAATGCTGCTAATTCATCATCAATTTTGATTTCTGTTTCATTTCCTCCAATTGTAACAGTTATTTTATTGATTTTATCTATATCAAAATTTTCTTTAATTTGTGTTCTCTTTTCGGTTACTTGATATGGATTTGTTGGCTCTTTATTTTTGGATATTGTACAAGATGAAAAAGCAACAAGTAAACATATAATCAATAAAATTGATATTATTTTTTTCATTTGTTTTCCTCTAATACCATTTATTTACCCACCCTTTATCATCTGTGAATGATTGGGTAGTGGATTTTGTATTTGATGTGCTTTGAGCTTTTTTTGTAGTTGTTTCATTGTCTTTTAAAGTGGTTTCTAATATTTCTGTGTTATTATTATTTTTAGAAATTTCTGATTCGAATGAAGTTATATTATCTGATTCACTTTTAGAAGAATGGTTTTGAATATTGGAAAATGATACTTTTTGAGTAACAGATTCTGTAATATTCGAATGCTTTTTTGTTGTGTTACCCTTATCACTTGTTGATGGCTCTTGATTTTTTGTGTATATGCCACCGTATTTATTTGTAACAGCAGCAGAATTATTACTACTGCTGTTATTTGTGCAAGCAATAAAAGAGAAAAGCACAACTAAAATTGAAATCATAATTAGTATGCACTTCTTCATATTACCAACCATCAGAACCGTCTACTATATTATCATCTTTTCCAATGTCATTTGAACTTGTTGCGATAACATTTGCAGATGAAAACTCCTGAATCTCGGTATTTGGCTTAGTGTATATTTCTTTCATCATTAACCCTCCAATAATTTGTTGATTGCATTTTTAGTGTCTTTATCTATTTCATTATCATTAATAACAAGATTTGATACTTCGCTAAATGAGCCGCTTAATGTATTTGAATAAAAATACATTCCGTCTATACAAACATATGCTCGTGCCGTAATATTGTTGTTGTAATAAGCTTTGGGAATGTTTGAAATTACAAGATTGAATGATGTATTTCCATCATTTTCCACTCTGTTTGGAGCAAGTGCTTTCTTAACGGTTGTACCATTTACTGCTTCAATAGATAAATCTTTAATTCCTTTTTGACTGTATATAAATCCGTATTCAATATTTGAAGCCAAATTTTCAATTTCGGGTATTTCGCTCCAGTCAAAACCAAATCTTAATCCTGCAACCGTGGTACAAATTGATCGCCCTTTAGCATTAACATTTATTGCATCTTTTTGATCGCTTTCTCTTTTGTCACTTGTAATGAATTTTATGTCTTTTTCTTTAGCATATGTTTCTGCATAAGAACCGCTGGGAGCAATAATTGTTGCCTGTGTTGCCGGGTAAAGTTCATTTTCTTCAAATTTATCTGACAAGTACAACTTGAAATCCACTTTTGTAGGTAAGCCGCCGATATATTCAATACTAGGTAAATAAACCCATTCCAAATTGCCGCAACATAGAATAAAACCTCGTTCACTTGTTACTGCCTTAGGAGCATAAATGAATTTTAAACTCATTGTTTTACTGTTTTCTTCTTCACTTGAAGGAAAAATTGCCGGAAGATTTACAGCATTAGGAAGATAAAGTTCTTCTAAAGAAAAACAATCGGTAAATATATTTTGATAATCAGTGTTATAGCTTTCAACAAAATTAGGCATATTGATATGCTTAAGTTCTTTGCATTGATAAAATGTACGTGAACCAAAATTCTTAACATTAGGAATATCAATATATTCAGCGTGACAACTGTCAAATGTGCTGCCTTCAAGCTTTTCGGGTAAAGGTAATTCTATGTTTTTAAAATATGAACCTTTAAATGCACCTGATTCGACTTCTTGAATATTTCGTAAATCATATTCGCCTTCTTTTACAAATTCGGTAAGTTTAACACAATTATTAAATGCACCGTTTGCTAACTTTTCTATTTCAGGTGCGTATAAATGTTCAAGTGCATAGCAATTGCTGAAAGCGCCGCTTGCCCAATATATTAAAGGTAAGTCGGCAGATATAAGCGGTGTATTCACAAATGTGTCTTGAAAGTTATAAACATTTGGAAAATATGCATGTTTGAATCCTGTTGCCTCAAATGCACTCGGGTATAATTCTTCAACTGTTTCATTAAAGTTGACTGTTTCAAGCTTTTTACAGTTCTCAAACGCCGATGTGTTTACAACCGAAACATTAGGCATATCTACATTTGTTAATGATGTGTCAGAATAAAAACAAAATGTGCCTATTTTTGTTACTCCTTCGGCAGTAATTGAGGTGAGCTTTGCACATTTATTAAAAGCATTTTTACCGAGTGTTTTTACTGTTTTCGGCAATTGAATTACTTTTATATCGCTATTTGCAAATGCATTATTTGCAACTGATACAGGAGTTATTCCGTTAATTGTATCGGGAACTATAAAACTTGTCTTTTCACCCGAATAGCTGCTCACAGCACCTGCTGCCGTGATTTCAAAATCACTTTCGTCTGCTTTGTATATGACAGAGTAATTGAGAGAAATATATTTACTTTTACCGGTTTCGTTTATTGCAACAGCAACAAATGATTTGCTGTCATCAATTGTCATTGTGCCTTCAAATACTTCTCCGTTAGTCAAAGTCGGGATAGTATTATCGGTAGTGTATTTTATTGTATATCCGTTTTCTGCATTTGCCGTAAGATTGATAACTTCATTGTATGCACCGCTTTTTTGGCTGAATGTCGGCGCAGGAGCAAGCATTTCTTCATAAATTGCAGAATAATTTAAAATTCCTGCACCGCACCATTCGACTCCTGAATTTGAAACAATTGGAAAAGCAGCATCTTTAATTTTGTTTTCAACTTCTTTAGATGTAAGTGTGTTGTCAAGCATCAAAACCGTAGCTGCTGCGGCAGTTACAAACGGTGATGAAAATGATGTTCCACTGTGACTGTTTGTATATCCGCCTCCTAAATTTGTTGTGTAAATGTTATCGCCCGGAGCGGCAATGTCAACCACGGAACCGAAATTAGAGTAATAACTTTTTTCATTTTTCGAGGTTGATGCCGAAACCGTTATTACATTATTTATATTTGAAGGAGAGTAGTTACCTGCGTCGCTTGATTCATTGCCTGCCGCAACAACTACGGTGCATCCCTTTCCAATAAGGCTTTCTATAAGACTGCGAAGAGTTTTTTCAAACGGGTCAAGCTTATCGTATTCGCCGCCTAATGAAAGGTTGATAACATCAGGAGCGTCCGTTTCTGAAAGTATATGATTAACGGCAGCAATAATTTGTGAAGTGGCACATTTACCGTCACTGTTGAGCACTTTATATGGCTTTATTTTTACATTTTCGGTAGTGTTTTGCATAACAATACCTGCAACCATAGTTCCGTGTCCTTGATCGTCCATACTGTCATTGGTTTTGCCGCTTGATGAAAAATTCAAATTTGTATCAACAATTCTGTTTTTCAAATCTTTATGCGTATAATCGACACCTGTATCAATAATTCCGACTGTTACCTCCGACAGCTTTCTGTCGGAGGCTTTTATTGCATTTAAGGTTTCAACTGATTCAATTCTGTCATTACCCCAAGTTTTCGATGTAGCTTGTGTCGAATTTACATCAGCACATGAGAGAACCGAATCATATTCAGCGTTAAATCCGTCTGAATTTATACGCTCCTTTGCGTTTTTTGCAAGTTCATCGGTTTCGTATTGAAGAATTGTATATCCAAGACCGATTACTTTGTCGACAGCACCGTAATCATCTGCAACATTACCGGATGATACTATAAGTCTGTCTTTAATTATTTTTTGGTCACTTTCAGCATCAGAAATGTAATCTTCATCTGAATCATATATATCTATTACATCATTTAGCGAGTCGGAAAAATACCTGATACTGTGTTTGTTGACTTGTGCCGCTATTACGCTTTGACACGGAGCAAATATAGATATGCTCAGTATTATTGACAGGATTAAACATAACTGCTTTTTCATAGTATCACCCTTAAAAATTTTATTCTCCTATTTTATATGGAGAACTTGATGGCTTGATATCATACATAGTTGCTGCACCGGATTGCTTGTTAATTACAGTGTCCATATAGTTGTTACCATTGCTTTTTTGAACTACATTTTCGGTAGTTTTGAAAACTCTGTTCCAGTAATTTTTATCGTCTTTATCCTGTACAGTTGCCAAACTTAAACCGAAAATAGTCATTTCATTTTTTACTTTTCCTTGTAACTTAGCTGGAACAACACCAACTTTAATAGTGTTTAACTGTTCAATGTTTAATGCAGATAAAATATTTGAAGCAGTATCATATGATGTTGGTGCATAACCGCTTAAATCAACATTATTTACAGGGTCATTATTGCAATAATTAAATAGATTAGCTCCTAATACTTCACCCTTATTTTGAGCTAACATATTTATATCGTCTGCATTTATAAATCTACCCCACGATGGACTGTAGAAACGATTTTGACTATAATATAGACCTGTTTCATAGTCACAAATATAGCCTTTATAAGTTTGTTGTGTGGAAGTCATTTCACCAGAAGCTAATGCAGAAAAGATTATTGCATACAAGAATCCTAATAATAATTTTATCCAAATACTACTTGAACCTTGAAGCTGTTGCTTTATGTCATGAATAAAACTACCCGCAAAAGACATAGAACAATTTCCATAAGCATCATATGAGAAATGAATTGTTAAGTCCTCATTTGCATTATACATATCTGTAATGTTTCCTTGACCATCTCTCAAAATGTAAAAATAAAATTTATTCGTAGTAGGAGTTACGACAGTCGATTCTTCGCCGTTTTCATCTTTTTTAGTTGTATATTCGTATTGCGTTAATTTTGTATCAATTCCTATTGACTCATTTGTACTGTTATAAATAATATTAGAAATAATGTCACATTTTACGGTTTGTTTTAATTCTTTGTCAGGTGAATTATAGAATACAGTTTTATGACCAACTAAAATATCATTTTCATAAATATAATTCATAGTTGAAATTAATTCATTAGGATTTTTTGAATTATAAGTGAGTTTTTGTGTCCTATAACCGTCAGCTGAGTATTTGTAAATGTATTTTTGGTCACCATCATCAAAAGACGATAGTCTTGTTCCATCCCAAACCATATTTCCGTTTATATCTGAACCGAAAATATTTTTACCAACATATGTTGTTGGGTTGCCCATTTCATCATAGGTGATTTCTTTTCCGTTATAATTATTTAAAACATCACTCCATTCGGAAGAATATCCGTATGTTGTTACTACCGCTTTTTCTTCATTGAAAACATATTTATTAGTGCTTTTTTTGTAGTAAAATGCAGATTTATCTTCTGAATTATCATTTTCATAAGTGGCTTTAGAAACAAGGTTTCCGCCAGCATTGTATTTATATTTTATCGCAATACAAGAATCAAAGTTAACATCAAGAATAACTTGACCTGCCTCATCATATTCATAATGCTTTAATAATTGGTTTTTCATATTGTTTACTGAATTTGAAGTTCCTTCAAAGTTTTCTACAATATTATTAACAGATGCTCTATATACATCTGTAATTTGACCTCTGTCATTGTAAGAATATGTTAATTTTCTATAAATTCTTGGTTCTGATGCATCTTTCAATCTTGTAACAGATGAAATATATGTTTCTACTAAATTGGTTGTTGTTATACCTTTTGTCATAAATGAACTCTTATTTTCTACAGTAGCGGTCTTATCAGTCGCAATTGTTGAAAATGTTCTGCCGATAGAATCATAAATTGTAGTTGCAGTAACAACATTTGATGGCAGTATTTTACCATCAGTATATAAGTTTAATACTTTTGAATCTGTGGTTTTGCCGGCTGATGTGGTGACTTTAGGATTTGTTGTGGTTATTTTTGTCCCGTATAGTGTCCTATTGGTCCCGTTGTTTAGATAAATCGTTTGACCATTTTCACCAGATTCTTTTATCGTATACACTCCATCTTTTATAGTCAAAGTTGTATTATTAGAATTATCTGTATATGAAGTTACATTACCATCATTATCATATTCGTAAGAATATACTATTTGAGAATGTGATTCATCTGATGTCTTTGGTATATATATTATTTTTGTAGTATAACCTAATTGATTATATTCATAAATAATTTTTGCACCATTACCATAGGCGATGGTTCCAATGTCATCATTAGAATATTCGTAAGATACAATAGTGTTTTTGTTTTGAGAATTAGAAGCATATTCTGAAACACTTGCTACTCTTCCATTTGAATCATAACTGTATTCATAAGTTGTTCCATTATGGTTAATTGTTTTGATTTTGTCGTTTTCATATCCATAATTTGTATTTATGTTTATGGTCGATTTGCCATCGATTTCTGTAACAGCTTGATTTACATTTTTAAGAAGTCCTACGGCTGTGTAATTATACTGCGCATTTTTATTGGTGTCACTGTTATTTCCTTTTGAAAGCAACAATCCGCTATCACTGTCATAATTATAATAAGTTGGTATGCCGTTATTTGTGACTTTACTTATATAGTTTTCATCATCTGTATAATTATAAAAGGCACCTATTTCATCTCCATCTACGGAGGTTTTAATTTCTTCAAGAATACTGTTGTTTTCAGAATAATCGTATTCTATATCAGTTGACGGAACTATATTTTTAGCATCAATTAAGTTCTTGCTTGTGGTTTCATATATTTCTATATTATCAAAATCACAAGTTCCTGACATATTGTTATAACTTAGATAAACAATGATTGATGAAGTGTCTTTTTGTGTAGTGAAAAGCGTTTTTCGCTGTTGCCAGGTTTCACCCAATGTATCGTCAAAATCCATTTTTGTTAAACATTTATCTGGAATAATAGCACCATTTGAGTCTGTTTTTGTATCATATACATATATGCACAAATCTCTTGTGTCACTTATAGATATAGGATTATCATTATTATAGAGGAAACCGCTTAGTACATACGACTTGTTTGCTTTAAATGTATATCCGGATTTTTCTACAATTTGATATGCTCGACATACATCTATATCATTACTCATATGTAGAGTATAATTATCTTCATCGTCACCCATTTTAACTTTGTTTTGTGTAATTTGAGAGCTGTTTGTTTCATAAACCCATTGTGTTGGTTGACCACCTGAAGTATCTTCAAATGAGCCGTTTTTTACAAAGTTTTCGGCAACTGTATCTGAAGTTAAAATGTATTGTAATTCATTATTTGAATAATTTAAAAAATACTCTACATTGTTGTAATTCTTTAATCGAATCATGTTGAAATTACGGTCAAATGTAAGTTCTTTGCTTGTTTTATCGTTTTTTGTGAATTTTCTATTGTATATGCTTTGATCAATGGCACTTATTGTCATTGTGTCATTTGTAGAACCATTAGAAGAAACAGAACTGTATTTTGAAATTTTATATGATTCTCCATCAAATTTTGATTCATATTTAAATAATAATTTTGAATCATCAATGTTTTTAATTTGTTCGATTTTGTCGTCTTCACCATATATATAAGAAATCTCTTTTTCATCTGCGTATGTAACAGATTTTAAAAGATTATTGCTATAGTTATACATGATTTTTAACGGATGTTCTGTATCCGTAGTGTTTATGTAAATTGGTTCGTTATCTGAATTTAATACATTTAAAGCTGACAAATGACCATTAGAATATGAAAAACAATATTTTCTGCCATAACCATCTGTTACTTTTGTCAAGAAATGTGAATCGTTTTCTATAGAATAGTCGATAGTTATGGAATTATTATTTTGAGAACCATCTGTTATCTCAACAAGATATCCAACATTGTTGTATGTATCAAATTTGAATTTTTTGCCATTAGAATCAGTAATTGTAATTTTGTTAAAATTATAATTGCCATTACTGTCTTTAGAAACTGATCCGCTTCTAGTATAAGTGATGTTGTTTGCTCCTGTTACTTTGTAATTTTTAAAATAAAGGTTTTCACCTTCACAATTTTTCCACAAATAAACTCTTGATTTTTCATCATAAGTAAGTGTACTGTAATAATTTATTCTTGTGTGTTTTCCAAATCCGATATCATCGATATTGTCCATAGGATTGAAAATAGTTTGAATTGAAACAGGTGCTATTTCACCATATAAACTTAATTCGTCTCTAACAATGACAGGGGAACATGTATAATCATTTATATAAACTTTACCTGCACGACCTAAATCCACTTGCTCATATTCGAAATTTGAATCTACATCTTCAATTTCGTGGTAATACATTTCAACTGTAAGATTGTCGAATGTTACATCTGTTCCTTTTTGTTCGGAAGTAAGTGCTACGCCATTATTTTGTATAAGACCGATTCTTGTAAAATTACAATATTTGGTTAAATCAAAGTTATATACTTTTGAATCAGAATCACCATCATCAACATACATTTCTACTAAATCATAATTGGTAGTAATGTCTTTTATAAGACTACTTGATTGTACACCGCTTGACCATTCGCTAGCGATTGCGTTTTCTTCAATTAAATTATAATCACCAACTATGTTTTCTGTTGAAACTTCAGCCTTTATTGTGGCAGAAGTAACAAATACTGCGTGATCTGTCGGAAAATATGGCTTGATGTATATTTCCGATCTTTTTGTGTCTTTTTTATCACGTTTATAAATGACACTTAAGTTGTTATTTCCGCTTGATGAATAAGTACCAATTTGTGTTTGACAATTATCTACATATGTATCACCATTTGAAGTAATTGTTTTAACCGGTTGATTTTCTTCACTTTGTGTAGATAACTCAGCATCAATTTGCTCATTAACATATGTTTCGATATCAGATACTGTATTAACTTCAGTATTACTTGAATTTGATTTATCAACCCATTCGTCGTCAACTCTATTGTGCAATGGAATGGCAGAAGTTATTTGGTAGTACCCATTGTCATCTGTTAAAAATGTTTTTGAGTTTTCTGTTCTCATACTTTCAATTTCTGTTTTGACGGTGATTTCGTCATTGTCAGAAACTTTCGGTTGAGTATCCTCTATTGCTTGCTTTTGAACAACATCTTTTGCAAATGCGTTTAATGGTAATATTTGAATCACCATTAATGTTGCCAAAAAGACAGATAATGCTCGCATCCATATTTTTCTCTTTACATCCATCAATTTCTACTCCTTTTTATTAAATTTATAATGCTGATTAACTATAAAATATAATATTCTTAAAAAAATGCAATAGATATTACAATAGTGGTATGGTTTTTGGTCATTTTTGGTTGGCAATCATAAAACAGTAATGAACAAAATTGTTAAAAACGCACAAAAGACCGCAACCTATTTTTATAGATTACGGTCTTTGAGGATTATTGAATGTTTTTAATGTTTAAAAATAATTGTTGTTATAAATAGCTTTTTGTCATTTTCATAAAGCCATTCATATTCAGCATTATTCTTTTTTGCGTATTTTTCTATAATTCTTGTACCTAGTCCATGTTCTGCTTTGGATTTTTTTGTTGTTAATAATTTGTGTGCATTATCAATCGGAGGAGTATCACAACTGTTGGATACTTTTAAAATATCGAAATTATTAACACGAATAAGCGAAAAATCTATAACTTTTTCTTTGCTTTTTTTAGCCGATTCAAAGGCGTTGTCCATTAAATTATTGATTATCATTGAGAGATCGGTATCGGAAATATGATCAAGATTAGCTGTTCTGACTTCAATATTAAGCTTAATATTATTGTTATTGCATAATGCACTGTATTTGCTCAGTAATAAATCAAGAAGCTTGTTATTTGTTAATTGAACAATGTCATATTTTTGAATATCACCTATAACACCTTTAATATACGAATCTATTTCTTCAATATTATCTATGTTTGCTATTGTTAAAAAATGATTTTTTGTATCATGAAAAAGCATACGCATTTCATTGTTTTGATGCTTTAAGACTTCTATGTAATCATTGTTAATTTCAAGCAATTTATTCTCTGTTTGCAATTCATTTAGATATGCATCACTTTTAGCTAATCTTTGATAGTAAATAAAAACATAAATACAAGCAATAATCATTATTATATTTAAAATTATAAAGCTGATGTTGTACCTGTTATCATAATTATTAACAAAAGACATTCTTAAAAATAAAACAGAAATAGCAATGGAAATGAATGGGAATATAAATAAAGGTATAAATCTTGTTGAATTATTACTTTTAAATTTCAGTTTATTGATGATAAAAGCAATAAATTGAGTAACTGCAAAATATATTATCTTACTTATAATTGTCAATATATAAAAGGTTGCCGGGTTTGTTTTGTACGCATTTGTGGGAAATTTCATCACATAAGATGAAAAAAAGAGTGCTATCATTTCTGCACCAAACATAACCGCATCCAAAAGAATAGAATAAATTATAGCTTCTTTAGTTTTTATTTTAAAGCATATTATAAAAAACAGCAGATTTAATATAAAAAACACAACGAGATTTAATATTTCGTTATTTACAAATTTTAAAATCAAAGCACCTGTTAAGAAAATGAAAAATCCTATAAACAAAGTATTAATTGTTTTGCTTTGCTTTTTATCATAATTATATGAAATGAATACAAATGCTATAATCATTTCAAATGTATAAAGGAAAATATCAAATATCAGTTTCATATTACATACCTGTCATATATCTAACAAAAGCTTTGTGTACTGCGGATTTAAAATTCCTTGACACAGGAATATTATAATTATTATCTAATTGAACAATGTCATTTTCATATTTGGTTATATATTCCATATTTATTATATAACTTTTATGTGTTTTAACAAAGAGTGAACTTATTAAATGCTCTTCCCAAAAAGCAATTTTGTTAGAAGATATATATGTCTTTTCTTCTGTAACAACCTTTGTTTTTCTATGACCTATAGGCTCAATTTCGATATATATAATATCACTGGCGTTTATTCTGACAGACGCATTATTTTCCTTTAGAAAAAATTTTATTGTGGTATTATCAATTCTTTTAAGAGCATTATCGAGTCCGTCATAAAATCTTTTTGAATCAATTGGTTTTTCAAAAAATCTTGCAGCATTAAGATTTAACGCTTCATCAAGGTATTTTTTATGAGATGTTATATACATTAAAACTATGTGATGATTCTTTTCTCTGAGTATTTTACCTAATTCAATTCCATTACAACCCGGCATTTCTACATCAAGGATAGCGATATTGAATTTAATATTGCTGTTAATTAAATTTTGGCTGTTTGTAAAAGTATGTATTTCAAAATCGGCATTGTGCTCTCCTGAATAGAATGACAAATGCTCTTTTATAGTTTTGATGAAATTTAAATCGTCATCACAAATTGCAATTAACATAAAATATTCCCTTTCTATGAAATTTAGAAAATATATTTCGTATAATATTAACATATCGTTAAATTTATTGCAAATAAAAATCGGCAGTAAAGACTGCCGATTAAGAATTATCTATTATTTCTATTGTTAATGAGTGAATTTGCTGTGTCATATAAAATTGATATTTCATAATCATCACATAATTTGATAAGGTCAATAAAATCTTCACTTGGAGTATCTCGAATTGTTCCTAAAAGTAAGTAATCTGGAGTGATTTTCAATGCATCGCACAAATCTAATAATACTTCTAAACTGACTGAACCACCGTTTTCAAATTGTGATATATGATTTTTTGAAATGCCAACAATTTCTGCCAATTGCGGTTGAGTATATTTTAATTTCTTTCGTCTCTTAGCAAGTCGAAATCCTATCTTATCGTATTTAATATTCATTTTATCACCAATATTATATTATCATTAAATCTATTAAATTAACACAAACCAATAGTGGAAAAGTTAACTATGAGTAGTTAAAACATGATAATTGTGTGATATGTTCTAAAAAACTGTGTGTTTTAACATAAATTGAAAAATAAATACACTGGTTTTGATTAATCTATTGAATTGTTTTAATTGACATATTATGATAAACGCATAAATGCTGATTAATGAGTTAAAGAAAGGAGTGGCTTATATGCAGATTAAGAATAAATTCTTTGATTCTGTGAAAAAAGTTGTTGAAAATGAAATGAAAATTTCTGCAAATAGCACTACTTGTGGAATTTTTTATCAACCAACTTATCCGGATTCATTGAAAAAATTTAGCAAGATAGAAAATGATAGGTAAACTATCTGTACTTTTAGCAAAGAAACTTGTGAAAAATGGCAATATACAAGAAAATGAACAAGAAATGTATGTATATGGATTTTTTATGTTTTTATCACATATGTTTTATTTGTTTGTAGCTTGTATATTCGGTATTGTCTTTAATTGTTTTATTGAAAGTGTAATATTTTATGTTCTTTTTCAATCAATTAGAAGATATGCCGGTGGTTATCATGCTAAAACAGAAACAAAATGCGAGATATTATCAACAATTTCAATTGCTTTGTGTGTATTCGTGGTAAAAATAACTAGAGTATATGATATTAAAATATTTTTACTTGTTTTATCTTGTATATTTACTACTCTTGTATTTATATTATGCCCACTTGATACACCGGAAAAAAAGCTGACAAAAAAAGAAAAGAAACATTTTCGTAAAATCTCATGGATTATTTTAACTTTTATTTTGACTGTTGTAACTATTTCTTATTTATTTGAACTAAATATTCTATTTGCATCATCTTGCATGAGCTTAATACTCGAAGGAATTTTGGTATCGTTAGGAAAGGTGCAAGAACTAAAAAAAATAATAAATTAAAAATACTGTGAATCGATATACATAAAAGATAATATTTTATAATCAGCAATAACTAATATCTTAATATGTATAATAAATTTATGTGTCATTAGCTATATTGAAATAAACATAATCTTACATTTAAATAAAAATTTTGAGGTCTGACGATTTTTTCGTCAGACCTCTTTTATGTTGTTCTGACGAAAATACGAAAGGACAACGATGAACGAGTTATGGCAATCATACATAGCTAAATATCCATAATCTTTGATTTTTGAAAATTCACAAATCAAAAAATCAAGGAGAATATAGATGAAAAGGATATGTGAAATATATGATATTTCCAAAGATTATGAAATGCCAAAAGGTACTGTTTTAATAATTGTCAGTGATATTGAAAAAGATAAAATCATTTCAATGTTGTTAAATACAGAGATGAAAGAAGATATGGTTTTTAATAACACCGAATGGCAAGAATATCTTGAAATTAACAACAAATATAACCGTAACGAAGCTAAACATCAAATGCGAGAAATAAGACAATCAAAAAGGCTTGAAAGTGATGTTTCTCACATTTATGAAATTGATATAGGAGAATCATTAGAAAATGAAGAAATTGAAATGTACTTAAAAAAATTTATGCTAAATCTAAAACCTGTTCAAAGACGCAGGTTTAAAATGTATTTTATAGATAACCTTACATATCGCCAAATAGCAGATATTGAAAGTAGAAATATCAAGTCAATTTACGAATCGGTACAAGCAGGAAAAAAGAAATTTTTAAAATATTTGGATAAACACCCCAACAAAAATACCCCAACAAGTTTAAGTTTGTGAAAGGACATCCTTTCGTACAACTTAATACGCATTCATCAGATACTTTCCTGCTGTTGTGCAAAACGCAAGCCACTTTATCAATTACGCCAAGATGCATTAGCTGAGCGATAAATAATTGGTATAAAATTCGGGCTGCTACCGAAACGGCGATAACAGGCAGCAGGTATAATGATACTCCTGCTCAGTCACAAGTCGAGCGTGATAAAACCGTCGCAACTAATGAGAGCAGCTCGGATGAATTCGGAGAGGTGAAACTCCTGTGGAGTCTGCTCGCAACAGACCGTTTGATGATTTCCTTTTGATAATTGGGGTGTCGGGGACAAATTATATTATCTTCTGATAAAAGCCAACCGTAGTTAATTCTGTGGTTGGCTTTTTACATAGGCAAAAGTCTATGAAGGAGGTATATAAAATGAAAGACAAAAAAATACTCAGAGGCGATATGTTTTACGCTAATCTCGGCAGAGGTATAGGTTCGGAGCAAAAAGGTTACCGACCAGTTCTTGTTATTCAAAATGATGTCGGCAACAAATTCAGCCCAACTGTAATTGTTGCTTCTATTACAAGTAGAGTCGGAATCAAAGCGAAGCTGCCTACGCATTATTTCATAAACACAGAAGACGGACTACAAGCTCCGTCTATTATTTTGCTTGAACAGATTAGAACGATTGATAAAAAACGACTTGATTCATATATAGGTCATTTAAGTCAAAAGAATATTGACGGTGTTAATGAGGCTGTATTGATTAGCTTAGGATTTAATGATAAAGATGTGTCTTTATAATATATATGAAAATAATTAAAAGGGAAATAATCTATGGAAAAGGTTTTAATGAGCATCAAAGAGGTTTGTGAGTATACAGGGTGGGGAATGACCAAAACTCGTGAGATTTTGAAGCGAAGTGATAGTGATTTTACAATACGAGTAGGAAACAGACTGTATGTAAACAAGAAACTTTTTGATGATTACTTAGTCAAGTGTGCGAAAAACAAAACAGATATTTAATCGCATAATTGCTGATTTTGAAAAAATGAGTATTATTTTAAGTGTAATATCGATATTTCAAATAAAACGAAATGAGGCGTTATCTTATGGGAAAGGATATAAACGGTAAAGAACTGGGAAAGGGAATTACCCAAAGAAATGACGGACGATATAATGCAAGAGTAACAATAAATGGCGTGAAGATTAATTTATATGATTATAATTTGTCATTGCTGAAAAAGAATTTAGAAGCAAAAAAATTAAAAGTCTTACGAGATGATTATTCTACCAGACCTAATATAAGTTTAAATCAATGGTATAAAGACGAATGGTTTCCCGTATATAAATCGCCATATCTGAAAGATGAAGTTAATCGGCACAATTATATTGTTCGTTACGAAAATACTTTCGGTAGGTTGCTAGGAAACAGAAGAATTAGTTGCATAACAGAAATACTAATACAAAAAGCAGCTAACTCTTTAATAGATGATTTTGGCTACAGTACAAAATTTATAAGAGAAAGCGTTTCCTCATTGAAGGAAGCCTTTAATGCAGCTGTGACAAATCATTTGATAAGCCGAAATCCGTCTTCAAATATAGTTGTTAAAAATGATAATCTTGTATCGGAGCGTGTAGTTATGACAGATGAACAGCAAATGCAATTTTTAAATATTGCAAAACACAGATATTACAATGAGGTGTATCAAATACTATTGTCTACGGGAATGAGAATAGGTGAGTTGACAGCACTTCAATGGGATGACATTGATTTTGAAAATAAAGAAATTCATATCAGGCACTCTATGCAATCGGCTTATCTTAACGGCAAGAAAATTTTGAATATGACAACACCAAAAACATCTAATTCTATTCGTGATATTCCGATGTTTGACGGTGTTGAAAAGTTGTTTGTTTTTTGGAAAGAAAAACAAGATAAAGCTAAAAAAGAATTGGGTAGACGATGGAGATTGCCTAAAGAATTTGAAAATTTGGTTTTTACAAGTTCTTTGGGGTCGCCATTAACAAGATATGTTCTTTCAAATGATATAAATAAAATAGTTAGTATATTGAATAAAAATGAAGAATATTTGGCAGAACAGGAAAATAGAGTGCCAAAAAAATTTCCGAAACTTCATCCACATTCATTTAGACATACTTTTGCAACACGATGTTTTGAGAAAAACTTGAAACCTGTTTTCATTATGAGTATAATGGGACACAGTAATTATGAAACTACATTGTCCTATACTCATTTGCTAAAAAAATCAAACGACCAACAGGTCAGTTTGGCAGGCTCCTTTGTATGATTTTTAGTTGAAAATATTAGTCGATTTGCATTATGATAAGTTGCGATAATCTATGATATGAATTTGCGTAAAAATTTTTTTGCGTATTTAGTTTTGAGTTTTTGCTTAAAGAATGCGTATTGATTATCTCGATTGGTCTAAAGCCTTATGAATGCAGGGCTTTTGAAAAAATACTTTGCAAAGCAAATCAACGGCTAATCGAAATTTCAAATAAAATTTCATAACCTGTCACAACCCGTTAAAACGCACTGTTTTAGCGGGTTTTTGCTATTTATAGAGAGTGTATGAAAATATCATAAGTTATCACTAATTATGCTTTTTTGAAATTAAGAAATAGTGAATATGTTGATAAATATATTAAAAAATTGATGAAAATGATGATATGACGTGGACTGAATATCTAAAATTTAGTGATAAAGGTAAACATGAACTTGACTCATTCTTGAAAGAAGCACCCAAAAAATTGGTGGATTTAATTACATTTATTCTGTAAAAAAAGCCCCTCTATGTTACAGCATAGAGGGGCTTTGCTCATAAAGAGCATCGCATGGACTGTTCTTACACCAATAAAAATATAGCATATTTATGTAATGAAGAGAAGCTACGAATTGTTAATGTGTCATTATTTGGACCATGATTTTGCTTGGGTTTACATCAAATAATAGAAGTGATAATATTAGCTCAAAGGAATAATTCTTTTAAGGAGGCATAATAGTGACAGACGAAGAATTTATTAAAAACTTTGAACATAACACAGCCACTAAAGAAGAACATTTAAAGTTAATCAATATCCTATTAAATATGCCTGATGAGGAGAACAACAATGATAACTGATATTGATAAAATTAAAGAATTTGTTGTTAGTAATGACTGCTTTCACGATTATCGACTAAGTGATCTTATTGTTAATGAATCTATGTTTTCCATTTCTTTTGAGGAAGATATGAGAACACAAGATAATGTTGGCGGAAAAAGAGTTACGTTTAAAATAGAAAATTATGAGGATTTAGATATTTCAATTGATTGTATTATACCACCTTATGTTCATGCAATGGAATTTGTTGAAAATGATACAATCAATATTGATTTTACCAATGGAGAAATGTCAATAAAATATTATGATATAGAATTCTCACTAACTAGACATGGAATTGTTATAATTTAAGAGGTGAATGATATGATTAGTTCAATAAACAACTCGACATATGATAAATGAAAAAGTTATCAATATAATTTAATGTTTTAAGCCGTTAGTTATGCTAACGGCTTTTTTGAGTATATTATTTGGGACATTAATGATAAGCATTTTGTTTGTCATCGGCTTGATTAATTATTATGGTTAAAAAGCCTGAAAACATTTGCAAAACTCGTCGATTACGGCGTCGGCAAATCATATCCCATAATTGCAAAGCTGTATCATAAATTTGAAGCATTGCTTTTGAGAATCCATTAAAAACAATATCTCTTTATATCTTTCGGCACAGAGTGTTTGTCTGTGCCGTTTTCTTTTGTGCTTTGTATAATTATGTTAAGCGGCGGCTAAACTGTTAACAGTTTGTTCGGTTGACTTTGTTTTTTTGTTATGATACAATTTAATGAATGATTTATCCGAGTTAGGAGATGCAGAATGAAACTTTCTTTGGTTGTCCCTTGCTATAACGAAGAGGGGAATGTTGAAAGATTTTTCAGCGAAACAAACAGAGCTTTTGCAAATAATGTTGATGATTATGAATTCGTGTTCGTTGATGACGGCAGCACGGATTCAACATATTCAAAATTGGAATCAATCTATGTTTCAAATCCTCAAAGCGATATTCAGGTACTTTCGTTCAGCCGAAATTTCGGCAAGGAGGCGGCGCTTTTTGCAGGAATCAACAACGCAAAGGGCGATTGGGTTTGTCTTATCGACGCCGATTTGCAACAGCGCCCCGAGGTCGTTTTGCAAATGCTTGATGTCATCAGACTCAACCCTGCCGTTGACTGCGTAACCGCCTATCAGGAGGTCAGAAACGAGGGCAAAATGATGACCGCCTGCAAGTCGCTTTTTTATAAAACAATCAACAAATTATCCGATACAGAGTTTATAAACGGCGCATCGGATTTTCGCTTGATGAACAGAAAAATGGTCGATGCAATTAAGCAAATCGGCGAGTATCATCGCTTTTCAAAGGGCATTTTCGGCTATGTCGGATTTAACACGGAATATATCCCTTATACTGTTGCCGAACGCGAAAGCGGCGAAACAAAATGGGGGCTTAAAAAGCTGATGAAATATGCGTTTGACGGTATTTTATCCTTTTCTGCGTTCCCGCTTAAAATCTCCACCTATGTCGGCAGTGTTGCGTCAATAATTTCGGTAATTTATATTATAATTGTGCTTATCGAAAAACTGTTTTTCGGCATACCGACCCCGGGCTATGCGACCATCGTCATATTGATTTTATTCCTCGGCGGAGTTCAGCTTTTTTGCCTCGGTATGATTGGCGAATATCTTTCAAAAATATATATTCAGGTTAAAAACAGACCTATTTATATCTTAAAAAAGCATCTCAAAAAGGACAAAAAAGATGATTAAAAAACTGCTTGCCAAATATAAGGAAATAATAACATATGTCCTTTTCGGCGTGCTTTCTACAATCGTCAATTTCGGCGCATTTTATATTTTTAATTTGATTTTAGGCTCGTCGTTTTATCTTGCAACAAATATAATTGCGTGGTTTTTTGCCGTTGCGTTTGCTTATGTCACAAATAAACTGTGGGTTTTCGAGTCAAAAAGCTGGGCGGCAAAAGTTGTTGTCAAGGAGGTTTTGGGCTTTGCCGCGGCAAGGCTTTTCAGCCTCGGAGTTGAGGAAGTCGGGCTGATTGTTTTTGTCGAACTTCTTAATTTCAAAAGCATTTCGTTCAGCGTTTTCGGCTTTGATTTGACAGGCACACTGATTGCAAAGGTCATTTTGGCTGTGATTGTCGTTATTTTAAACTACTTTTTCAGCAAATTTGTCATTTTTAAAAAGAAAAATAAATAGCAAAAGTCTATAAATTATTGTTTATAGACTTTTTTGTTTTGGTAGTGTATAATAATTTATAGTGTATAGTCTATAACGAATGTATCGAGGTGATATTTTGGAAACTAAATTGCATTCGCTCGACTCAATCGGCAAGGCGCTCGAGCATGAGCTTGATTTCAATTTCAGCGTCAGTGAAAACAAAATTAATACGCTTGAAGATTTTAATTCGATGCTCAAAGAGCCGTTTTATAATTCAAAACGAAAAATTTTTTATCGAGGTGAGCGAATCAATTCTCCCGAACGCCGCCTTATTCCGACCCTGCTCAGAAAAAACGACAACATCTTTCGTCAGGGCGAGTCGATAGTTAATATCGACTATGATTTTTTGTTGAATTATTACCGCGAAAAGGGAGCTTATCTTGATTTTTATCGCTATGTTTTCGGCAAAGCGTCAAAGTACAGAATGTTTGAAATTTGTTCATTTTCGCAACATTATCTTGATGAATCGCCGTTTATTGATTTTACGAAATCGTTGTTTGTTGCTCTTTCATTTGCACTGAAAGACAGGTCTGTTTTTGATGATGATATTGTTATCTATTCCGTTGAAATTGACGATGACGAGAATTATACCGACGATATTGTTACCGCCGAATGTTGGCTCCATGATTATAAGGTAACTGTCTTCAATTCGCCTGAAAAAATTATGAAACAGGCGCTCGGCACTATCAAACCTTTTAAATCAAAGGAATTTTTGGAGGCGGCAAACGAGCGTGCAAAAAGCACATCGCCTACTGCCAAGTTTATTGATATTCCGACAAACGATTTGATAAAATTCCAGCAGGGCGTGTTCCTTTTGCTGACTGATTTTACAATGTTTTACAATTCGTATCTTACAAAAAGTATCCGCGATAATTTCAAAATCGTAAAATATGTTATAAACCGCGATATTTGCCCTGATTTGCTCGATGTTATATCAAATGAGGCACCGTGGTACCAATACGATTCGATTTATGATATAAATAAGGCTATCACCAAAGTTTCTCAAACGGACAACCATTATTCTATTTTGAAGAAACGGCTTAAAGACAAAAAATATTGATTTTTACCGAGAAGAGGAGTATATATGGATAAAATCGCTGTCCTTGTGCCTTGCTACAACGAGGCGCAGACAATCAAAAAGGTTGTTGAGGACTTTAAAAGGGTTCTGCCACAGGCTGTCATTTATGTTTACAACAACAATTCAACCGACGATACGGCAAAAATCGCCGCCGAGGCAGGCGCAATTGTTCGCAATGAGTATAAGCAGGGCAAGGGCAATGTCATCCGCCGTATGTTCCGCGAGATTGACGCCGAGTGCTATATTATGACAGACGGTGACGATACTTATCCCGCAGAATTTGCGCCGCAAATGGCCGATATGGTGCTCAATAAAAATTGCGATATGGTTGTCGGAGACAGGCTTTCATCTACATATTTTCAAGAGAATAAGCGCCCGTTTCACAATTTCGGCAATGATATTGTCAGAAAAAGCATCAACTTCCTTTTTAAAAGCAAAATCAAGGATATTATGACGGGCTTTCGTGCGTTTTCATATCAGTTTGTCAAAACATTCCCGGTGCTTTCAACCGGATTTGAGATTGAAACGGAAATGACAATCCACGCTGTTGACAAAAATATGGCTGTAGGCAATGTTGTTATCGACTATCGCGACAGGCAGGAGGGCAGTGAGTCAAAACTCAACACCTTTTCCGACGGCTTTAAGGTCATCAAAACGATTATCCGTCTGTTTAAGGCGTATAAGCCGATTTGGTTTTACGGTTTGGTTGCGCTTATTCTTGCCATAATTTCAATAGGATTTTTCATTCCGATTCTTGTTATTTACGGCGAAACGGGTCTTGTACCAAAGTTTCCGACCCTCATTATGTGCTGTTTTGTAATGACCGTTGCGATTCTTTCGTTCTTCTCCGGCTCAATTCTACAATCGCTCCGCCAAAAGGAAAAACAGGATTTTGAGTTGCATCTCAATCAGGTTTATTTCAATTTTATGCAGCTTAAAAATAAATAAAGCGATAAAGCGAAATTTAAAACCGCAGTGTTTTTTCACTGCGGTTTTGTTTGCGTTTGCTTGATTGATTTATTTTGTTAGAACAACCTTTGCGGTATAAATTCCGTTTTCGGCGGTTGCGTCATATGTTCCGTTGTATTTCTTTGCTATTTCGCTTATTATTCCGATTCCGTTGCCGTGTTCTTTTGATTTTCTGCGCTTTTTGCCGTATTCCTCGTTAGGAATTTCGTTTTTGGTTATAACCGCAAAATGTTCCTTGTCAATTTCAATTAATACGCGCGATTTTTTCGCGTTTGTTTCCGCCGCGGCACTGATTGAATTGTCGATAATGTTGCCGAGCAGTCGGCATAAATCATAATCGTCGATTTTAAGTGCAAATGTTTCGTCAACATCAATGTCGAGCGTAACGCCGCTGTTCTCTGCCTGCTTTCGTTTGAGATAAAGCACCGTATTTATCGTGTCGTTTGAACACGGGCTGTACTGCGATATTCCGCTTATGTCATAGCTTGCCTTTGACAGTATTTCTGCCGATTTTTCCGGCTTGCCTATTTCTATAAAGCCTTTCGCTGTTGTGATAATGTTTGCATAGTCATGCTTAAGTTTGCGAAATTCCTGTTTTTCGCTGTTATACATCATAATTTGCTCGTAATCAAGCTTTGCTTTGAGCAAACTCTTTTCACTCTCAATGTTCTTTTCTTCGCGCTTTTGGTTTTTGTCTATTATAAATATCAAAACAATGTCTGCAATCATGCAAAGTGCGGTGAATGTCAAAAGACTTGCGTCAAGCGGAATGCCTTTTTTGTCCATCGCCCTGTAAACACTGTCGGGAATGTTTTGCAACAGCGACGCTATAAACATAAAGCAGAAAAGGTGCGTTATCGGATAAATAAAATATAATGTGTATTTGAAATTGTAATTAAATCCATTCGTTTTTTTGCCGATGAGTTTTATTATAAAAACAAATACAAACGAGCTGCAAAACATAAAACCGTTATATGTTAAATACAGTTCAAGAGGCATTGTAAGCGTTGTGGCAAATTGCAATGTGTTGTCGGTCAGTGCCGTCAGTATAGTAACAAATACCGTTGCCGACAGCTCCCATGCAATAAGCGGAAGTATTGACGCAAACAGCTTGTTGAAAAGCTTGCCTTCGGTCATAAATATTGAAAATACAAATACAATCACATAATATAAAGCCATCAGCAAAAATTCGGATATATGCAGTTTTGAAAATGCTGATGTTACCGATATGTATGAATAAAAGACGGTAATTGCCAAAAACAGCATGCCGCTTAAAAAAGTGTTTTTCTTTTCCTTAACAATTGTGCGCAAAATGATGTAAGTGAAAAGCGCCCTTACAATGTGCGTTATCATTGTAAAAGGGAAAAATTGTGTCAAATCTACCTGATACATTGATTTCTCCTTAAAACCAGAAAAGCCGTAATTCAATAATTGCATAAATCACGCAAAAACGGTTTTTTACCACGCAGAAAATCAATAATCCTTATTTTATTGCTGTAACAGACCGTTTATGCACGATTTTGCACACTTAGAATATCAATATAACAGATATTTTTTGCGTTGTATTGTATTTAGTAAATAACTTTATTTATGTTTGAAATTTTTGCCCTAATTTATTGCTCTTACCTTGTATTTGATAAAAAAATATGCTATATTTGTGATGTATAAAGAAAATTCTGCGATTTTATGTTCGCATTTTAGGTGATATTATGAAAAGAAAGGTTAAAACAAAAAATGTTACACTGAAACGCTTGCTGTCATTTTTCATGAGCCTTGTGCTTATGCTGACGGTGATTTTTTCAGTCGGAGTAAGCCCCGTTTCAGCCGCAACATCGGGCAAGTGGGGCGACGCTACATGGAAATATAACGCCGCAACATCAACGCTTACGCTCAGCGGAACAGGCGCCAGCAAGGACTGCGGTGCGTTGATCAACAGGGCTCCGTGGACAAGCTATAAGGAAAAAATTACAACTCTTGTTGTTGAGGAGGGCATTACCTCGCTCGGCTATTATTCGTTTTATAATATGACAAAACTAACAAAGGTTTCGCTTCCGTCAACGCTTACAAAAATCGGCGGTTTGGGAACTGTTGTCAGTGATGAGGGTAGTTACGGCTGTTTTCAGAATTGCACCGCTCTTGAAGAAATCACACTGCCGAAAAATCTCACAACAATAAACAGCTGTGCGTTCAGAGGATGCACTGCGCTCAAATCAATCACAATTCCGGACAGCGTAACCACAATCGGCAATGGTGCTTTTGCCGAATGCACAAGCCTTGCCGATGTCACATACGGCTCCGGACTCACAGAAACCGGCGACTATGCATTTTGGAATGCCGGCGTAAAGCGTGTTACTTGGGGCAAAAATATTGCAAATCTCACCCAATACACATTCTTCGGCTGTCAAATGACGGAGATTGAAATTCCCGAAAGTGTTATTTCAATCGGTTTTCGCTCGCTTGCAAACTGCGATTTCCTTAAAAAAATCACTGTATCAAACGCAAATGCAAAGTTCACCGGCGACCCGTGTGCAGACTCTTCTCAGACGGTTACCGTTTACGGTCACTCTGCATCAACAGCCGAAACATACGCAAAAAATAAAGGTTATCAATTTGTTTCAATCGATTCATGTCCGCATGAGTCCACACATGATGAAGTCACAAAGGCTGCCACCTGCACCGAAAAAGGCTCAAAAAATACCGTTTGCGACAAGTGCGGTGCCATAACCTCAACAACCGAAATTCCGGCTCTCGGTCACAACTTTGTTGTAAACGACACTGTCGACAATCATTTGATTGACGGCCATATTTATACAAGTTATAAATGCTCTCGTGAGGGTTGCACGGAAACTAAGGAAACAATTGAACATTATCGCCTTACCAACGGTGAAACAAGGTATCTTTGGTGTAATGGGTTTTACGAGCATACAAATACAGCAACTTGCCAAAAAACAGGAATTGAAACTTTCAAATGTACTGTCGAAGGCTGTAATGCTTTTGAAAGCCATATTTCTCAAAAAACAGGCCACAGCATTCAGGATTACGAGATTGTTACGCCTGCAACCTGTACGACCGACGGCAAGAAAAAGGGCCATTGCTCGGTTTGCAACCAGGATGTCGAGGAAACCATTCCTGCAACCGGTCATCAATACAGCAGTGCCGAAGGTTCTCCCGATCTTGTAAAAAAAATCGACAATACGGCTGAGGACGGCCATATCCACGAGATTTATGCCTGCCGTGTCTGCGGTGAGCAGATAGATGTCCCCGTCCATGTCGCTTGGGTTGACGGAGCATATACATCAAATACAATTACTGAAGTTACATGTCGTGTTGACGGCATGCGTGTTGATTCCTGTACGATTTGCAATGAAAAGCGCACGGTTATAACACCGTCAAACGGCGAGCATAAATATGTCGCAACAGGCAACTCCACTGCGGCAACCTGCACAACACGCGGCTTTGTCGAGTATAAGTGTTCTGTTTGCGGCAGAATAACAAAAGAGTATTCCGATGCCCTCGGTCACGATTATGTAAAGTCCGACGCCGACAGCAAAGCTCCCACTTGCACAGAAGACGGCTATGATTATTATAAATGTTCCCGTTGTTCACAAACAAAGAAAGAAACTGTTGCGGCTCTCGGCCACAATGCTGACGAATCTCAGACAAAAATTATTGATGAACCGAGTTGCGAGGAAGCCGGCAAGGCTGTTTCCGTCTGCACAAGATGTTCAAAAGAATTTGAACTTACTCTTGCCGCTCTCGGTCATGATTATCAGGACGTAGTAAAAGACCTTGCGAATGAAAATAAGCCCGGACATTCACTTGTCACACCGACATGCTCGCGCTGCGGTCGAACAAAGACGGCTTCCATTCGTCACGATGAATGGATTGACGGTTATTATACAAATGTGGATACAATGGCGTCGACATGCACTGTTCAGGGATACACAACAGATACCTGCACAATTTGCAATACCACAAGAAAAAACCTCAAAAATGCGCTTGGTCACAATTTTAATATGACCGGAAACGTCACCTCGGAGGGAATTCAATACAGATGTACGCATTGCCTGCGAACAACATATATTGCCGGTGAACTTTTGATGAGCTATTGGTCAAATGATTTGCTCAATTCAAAGGATATTCACAGAACGGCTGTTGACAACACAAGTTATCTTGACACAAACGGTGACGGCGTTATCAACGGCAAGGATTTTGCGGCTATTCTTCACTCGTATGCGGTTTATAGGCAAAAAGTGAAGGAGGAACAAAGTTCGTCCGGCGGTGGCTCGGGAACTGATACCGGCACCGATTCGGGTAGTGATTCGGGTACAGACTCAAAAAATACCGAATCTTCGGATACAAATGCATAAATGATTTTTACGGCGGCAGGCCCATCGGGTTTGCCGCCTTTTTGATTTTGCGGTGCAGTTGACAAGCGTTTTCGGCGAATATTTATAAAAGTCGACATTTTGTTTACTGTTTTGTAACAACTTTTTTTGCCGATAATACTTTACTTTGTTCATATTTTATATTATTATTAATAAAAGATTAGTTTACCATTCTCGGAGGTGTATTATGAGCATTGCTTATAAGAGAATTTTGTTAAAACTCAGCGGTGAGGTCCTTGCAGGTGAGGCAGGCAAGGGCATTGATAATGACACCGTGTTGAAAATATGCAAAAGCGTCAAAAAGGTTGCCGATATGGGCGTTGAAGTTGCCATTGTTGTCGGCGGCGGAAACTTTTGGCGCGGCAGAACATCGGAACATATGGACAGAACAAGAGCCGACCACATCGGCATGCTTGCAACTGCCATGAACTCGCTCGCTCTCTGTGACGCGCTCGAACAGCTCGGCGCAAATGTGCGCGTTCAAACCGCTATCGAAATGCGCCAAATCGCAGAGCCGTATATCCGCAACAAGGCTATCCGCCATTTTGAAAAGGGCAGAATCGTTATTTTCGGTTGCGGCACAGGCTCACCGTTTTTCTCAACAGATACGGCGGCTGCTCTTCGCAGTGTCGAAATCAACGCCGACGCTTTGTTTAAGGCAACAAATGTTGACGGCGTTTACGATAAGGACCCGAATAAGTATCCCGACGCCGTTAAATTTGACACCGTTTCTTTCCAAGAGGTTATCACCCGCGATTTGAAGGTAATGGATTCAACCGCATTTTCACTTTGCAAGGATAACGATATGCCGATTATCGTATTCAATCTTAACGACCCGGAAAATATCGTTAAGGCTGTCAGCGGCGAAAAAATCGGTACAACGGTAACAAATTCGTAATCACAGAAATTAAAAGAGAGGTTTAATATATGGACAGAGTATTTGAAAAAACAACCGAAAGAATGGAAAAGGCTCTTGACGCACTTGAGAGGGATTTTTCAACAATCAGAGCAGGCAGAGCAAACCCGAATGTTCTCAACAATGTTGTAGTTGAGTATTACGGCACTCCGACACCGCTTAACCAAATGGCGGCTGTTTCGGTTCCCGAGCCGAGGATGCTTGTAATTCAGCCGTGGGACGCTTCAACACTCAAGGATATTGAAAAAGCAATTAATGTTGCCGAAATCGGTATCAACCCTCAAAATGACGGCAAGGTTATCCGCCTCACATTCCCACAGCTCACCGAGGAGCACAGAAAAGCTCTTGTTAAGGATGTTTCAAAGCGCGGAGAAGAGGCAAAGGTTGCAATCAGAAATGTACGCCGTGATTCAATGGATGATTTGAAAAAGCTTAAAAAGGATAACGAAATCACCGAGGACGACCAAAAAGACGGTGAAAAGAAACTTCAAGACATTACCGATAAATATATTAAAAATGTTGAAGAAATGACAAAGAAAAAGGAAACCGAAATTCTTTCTATCTGACATTGATTTATTTCTGGGCGTTGCATTTATGCTGCGCCCTAAAACTCTTTTTAAGGAGTAACAAAAATGGCTATTTTTTCAAAGAAAAACACATCAAACGATACCGTCGCTCCCGACAGCTTTGAGGTTTTGCCAAAACACCTCGGCATTATCATGGACGGCAACGGCAGATGGGCAAAAAAGCGTGCGTTGCCTCGCTCGGCAGGGCACAAGGCAGGCGCAGAGGTCTTTCGTTCAATTTCAAAGGAATGTTCGCGCCTCGGCATAGAATATGTCACTTTTTATGCCTTTTCGACAGAGAATTGGAAACGCCCCAAAGAGGAAGTTGACGCCATTATGGCTCTTTTTAAAAGCTATCTTCTGGAGGCAAAGTCGGATATTGAGCAATCAGGCAATATGAGGCTTAAGTTTATCGGCGAGCGTGACGGAATCAGCAAGGATTTGCTCGACCTTATGGACGAGGCGGAGACTGATACCGCGTCACACACCGGCACAACGGTTTATCTTGCAATAAATTACGGCGGCAGGCTCGAAATCACACAGGCTGTCAACAAACTTATCGCAGAGGGCAAAACGAAAATCACCGAGGACGATATTTCAAAAAATATTTATACATATCCCGAGTGTGATTTGATTATTCGACCGTCGGGTGAGCAAAGGCTTTCAAATTTTCTTTTGTGGCAGGCGGCATACAGCGAGTTTTGGTACAGCGATGTTCTTTGGCCCGATTTTAAAAATGAGGATTTGTATCAGGCTCTCCGCGAGTTTGAAAAAAGAAACCGTCGCTTCGGCGGATAAGCAGTTGGCTTTTTTATTTTTAATTGAAATTTATTAGGCTGTTTGGACTAAATCAAAAATCCTACAGCCCGAAAGATGAATGGTGGATTATATGAAACAACGAGTTATAACAGCTGTCGTACTGCTTGCTTTGCTTGCAGTCGTTGTATGGCAGATTTATACACCGCTTTTTGTTATCGTTATTGCCTTTTTATCGGCGGTTGCGGCAAACGAAATTATGAAATGCGCAAAGGTCAGCAACAAATTTATTTTGTGCGCAGGCACTGCATTTGCCTTTTGCGTTCCGTTTTTTGCAAGCGCTCACATTCTCGAGCCGCTTGTTTCAACGCCACAGTGGGCGCTTGTGATTAATAAAGTGCCGAATATCGTGTTCGTCATTGTGTTGACTCTTGCTTTTTTCCTTGCAATGCTGAAGGAATATTCGCACACAAAGTTTGAAGATGTTGCCGTTTCGTTCATAGCAAGCGTTGTCGTTCCTTACGGTTTTTCGATTTTCGTAAGGCTCCGCGATATTGACGGTTACAAAACGCAAATCGGCGTTTATCTCATTTTATTCGGCCTTATTTCCGCATTGGGAACAGATACCGGCGCACAGCTCGGAGGTATGGCGTTCGGAAAGCATAAAATGTCGCCGAATATTTCGCCGAAAAAGACTGTTGAGGGTGCTGTTTGCGGTGTAATTACAGGCTTTGCACTTAATCTTATCGCAATGCTCCTTTACAATCACTTTGCCGATTCACCGCTCACTCAAACGCAGGCAATCGTGCTTATGTGCGTTGAGCCGCTTATCGGAGTAATGAGTATGATGGGCGACTTGAGCGCCTCCGTTCTCAAAAGAAATTTCGGTGTTAAGGATTTCGGCAAGATTTTCCCCGGTCACGGCGGAGTTATGGATAGATTTGATTCTTCACTTTTCACATTGCCGCTTACATATTGCGTCGCAATGATGGTTTTATAATTTTCGGAGCTGATAGATATGACAAAAAATATTTCTCTTCTCGGCTCAACCGGCTCAATCGGTACACAGTCGCTTGATGTCGCAAGAATGCAGGGCTACAATATCAAATGCCTTACGGCAAATTCAAATGTTGCCGTTATCGAAAACCAAGTCAGAGAATTTAAGCCCGATATGGTTTGTATGATGCAGGATAACGCGGCAAAGGAACTTAAAGCAAAAATCGCCGACACACCCACAAAGGTTGTCAGCGGTATGGACGGACTCATCGAGTGCGCAACATATGACGGTGCGGATACAGTGCTCAATTCCGTTGTCGGTATGGTCGGACTTCAGCCGACGCTCGAGGCTATCAAGGCAAAAAAGACAATTGCCCTTGCGAACAAGGAAACACTTGTCGCAGGCGGTCACCTTGTCACAAACCTTGCAAAACAGGAAGGCGTTTCAATTCTCCCCGTAGACAGCGAGCATTCCGCAATATTCCAAGCAATGCAAGGTTCGCCGCGAAAAGAGGCTGTCAAAAAAATCATTTTAACTGCATCGGGCGGTCCTTTCTTCGGCAAAACGCTTGCCGAGCTTGAAAATGTCAAGCCTGCCGACGCATTAAAGCATCCAAATTGGAATATGGGTGCAAAAATCACCATCGATTCTGCTACAATGATGAACAAAGGTCTTGAATTTATCGAAGCAAAATGGCTTTTCGATATGCCGAATGACGATATTGAAATCGTCGTTCACAGGGAGTCGGTTGTTCACTCTGCAATTGTTTATCGCGACAATTCGGTTATCGCTCAACTCGGCGTGCCCGATATGAGAATACCTATTCAGTACGCGCTTACATATCCCGAAAGAGTGCCGAGTCCCGTTGACGAGCTTTCTCTCACAGATTACGGCAAACTCACTTTCTTTGAGCCTGATTACGATACATTCAAATGCATCAATGTCTGCAAAGATGCAATCAATCTCGGCGGACTTCACCCGGCGGCTGCAAACGGCGCAAACGAGGAAAGCGTAAAATTATTCTTAAACGGTAAAATTAAATTTACCGACATTGCATATCTTAATAACAAGGCAATGAAAAATGCCCCTGAAATTTCAGATTTCACACTGCAGGATGTGCTCGATGCAGACCATGCGGCTCGTGATTTCGTTTTGGAGACGGTTAATTGTTAGCAAATATTTGGAATACGGTTTATCCCATATTAATTGCGATTCTGTTTTTTGAACTTATCATCATAATTCACGAAGGCGGTCACTTTGTCGCCGCAAGGCTTATGAAAATCAAGGTCAACGAGTTTTCAATCGGTATGGGACCCAAGCTGATTCAGTTTAAAAAGGGCGACACAAAATACACTCTTCGCCTGATTCTTTTCGGCGGTTATTGCGCCATGGAGGGCGAAAGCGAAGACAGCGACGATGAAAATTCTTTTGCAAAGAAAAAAGTTTGGCGAAGATTTTTTGTTGTTGTCGCAGGCGCTCTTATGAATTTGATTTTGGGCTTTCTCGTCATCGTCATTATGCTTTCAAGCGGAAGCCTCATCGGCACAACCGAAATTGCAAAGTTTGACGATAAGGCGGTCAGCTCTGCAACCTTGAAACAGGGCGATATTATCAAGTCGATTGACGGAATGAGGGTTTATACCTCCACCGATGTCACAACGGGTCTTTCGCGCTCGGGTGACGATACTCTCGATATGACTGTTTTGCGCGACGGCAAAACTCTTGACCTCAAGGTCAAATTCAATATGGAAAAATACGAGGGCAGAAATTTCATTAATATGGATTTTTGGCTCGTCGGAAATAAAAAAACAGTCGGCGGCGTCATCAAAGAATCGTTTAAAGAATGGGTTTCTTTTACGCGAATGGTTTTCCTCTCCGTTCACGATATGATTGTCGGCAAATACGGTCTGTCCGACCTTGCCGGTCCTGTCGGAACGGTCAGCGTCGTTTCAACCGCCGTCAAAACAAGTGCATATTCGATGTTGCGTATTATGGCACTGCTTACTATAAATGTCGGGCTGTTCAATCTGTTCCCGATTCCTGCACTTGACGGCTGGCGACTTTTCCTCCTCATCTTTGAGGGTATATTTAAGAGAAAATTCCCCGATAAATGGGATTGGGCAATCAACGCCGTCGGTCTTGTTTTACTCCTCGGTTTGATGTGCGTCATCACATTTTCGGATATAACAAAATTATTATAGCGTATGGTCAGAGCGTATTTCACCGCCTTTGAATTTACGCATCAAATGTCGTAATGCTCGGCTACACATTGCGACTGGCTGATTATCGTAGCCGGAAAGAATATGTGGTTTTATGACTCGTAAATCTAAAAAAATCAAAATCGGAAATACCTTTATCGGCGGCGATTCGCCGATACTTGTTCAAAGTATGCTCAATGTCCCGGCAGAGGATATTGAAGGCTCTGTCAAGCAGGCTGTCGAACTTGAAAAGGCAGGATGTCAAGTTATCAGATTTGCAATCCCGAATAAGGACGCGCTTGCGCTTGTCGAGCCGATTAAAAACGCGGTCAGCGTGCCGCTTGTTGCCGATATTCATTTTGACTATAAGCTTGCTCTCGGTGCCGCCGAAAGGGGAATTGACAAAATCCGTATCAACCCCGGCAATATCGGTTCCGAGGACAGAGTTAAAGCCGTTGCCGATATTTGCAACCAAAAAGGCTTGCCTATAAGAATCGGTGTGAATTCAGGTTCGCTCGAAAAACATATTCTCGCAAAATACGGTGCGCCGACACCCGAGGCAATGGTCGAGTCGGCTATGTATCACGCATCGCTTCTTGAAAAATTTGATTTTGACAATATCGTTATTTCAATCAAATCTTCAAATGTCAACACTATGATTAAAGCGTATGAACTTGCCGCTCAAGAGTGCTCATATCCGTTGCACCTCGGCGTTACCGAGGCAGGCACGGAGCGTATGGGTATCATCAAGTCGGCGGTCGGCATCGGCTCGCTTTTGACTCACAATATCGGCGACACAATCCGTGTCAGTCTTACCGACAACCCCGTTAAAGAAGTTTACGCCGCATTTGATATTTTAAAGGCAATCGGGTTAAAAACGGATTGTCCTTATCTCATTTCCTGCCCAACCTGCGGCAGAACAAAGATTGACCTTGTCGGTCTTGCAAAACAAGTTGAGGAGAGGCTTCGCGACTGCAAAAAGCCGATTAAGGTTGCCGTTATGGGCTGTATAGTCAACGGACCCGGCGAGGCAAAAGAGGCGGATATAGGCATTGCAGGCGGTGACGGTTGCGGCCTCATTTTCAAAAAAGGCGAAATTTTAAGAAAAGTTCCCGAAGATGAGCTTTTAAACGAATTGATGAAAGAGATAGATAAATTATAATGTCACAGGTTTACCAATATTTCACAGGCTACATAGATGAGGAGGATTTGGCGTTTGTCGGTTATGCCGAAATATCGTCAATCGCTATCTCGCGCAAAATGCGCTCTATGGAGCTTGGCATCGTGTGCGACAGCGTTCTTGATTATCGCGTTATTGAAAGCGCACAAAACTCACTTAAGGAAAAACTTATGCTCAAAAAGGCAACACTTCGTCCGCATTATAACAAGGGACTTTTTGAGCTTGATAATATAGAAAAAATTATTTCCCCCATTCGTTTACACAACACCGTTGTCAACGGATTTTTTGATGGCGTTGAGGCGGAGCTTGAGGACGATACCTTGACTCTTTGCCTTAAAAACGGCGGCAAAGATATGCTCGAGGCTCAAAAAATCGACAGCGAAATATCAAAGCTCATTTATGACGAGTTTGGCATCGACCTTGTTGTTTCGTTTATGGAGGTTCAGGCGTTTGATATTGATAAGGCTGTAGCCGAGGCTGTTAAGGTTAAGCAGGAGGAAAAGCAAAAGCAAATCGAAGAGGCGGAGAAAAACACCGTCCACGAAATGCTCGGCGATACACCGCTTTATGCCGATACAAGAAAGATTATCTATGGCAGAGCAATCCGCGAACTGCCAAAGCCCATTAAGGATGTCGAAACCGATGACGGCTTTATAACCGTTTGGGGCAAACCGTTCGGTATGGATTGCAGAGATACAAAGAGGGGAGATAAAAAAATATTCTCCTTCAATGTCACCGATTATACCTCGTCTGTAAGCATCAAACTTTTTGAGCCGGCACAGGTTGTCGAGCCGATTATAAAAGCTATTAACGAGGGCGCGCCGCTTATTTTAAACGGCAGCTACGATCGCGATAAATATACAAACGAGTTTGTTCTTTTTCCGCGCAATATCGAGCGCACGAAAATGAAAGAAAAAACAGACGACGCCGAGGAAAAGCGCGTCGAACTTCATATGCATACCTCGATGTCCGAAATGGACGCAATGACCCCTGCCAAGGAGCTTGTTAAGCGCGCAGCAAAATGGGGCCACAGAGCTGTTGCAATCACCGACCACGGCGTTGTTCAGGCACTTCCGGAGGCTTATGCCGCCGCAAAGGCAAACGGCATCAAGCTTATTCTCGGAATGGAGGGCTATTTGGTTGACGACAGCCTTTATCCCGATTTTATGAATATGAAATTAAAGGAATTTCGCCGCCACCACATTATTCTCCTTGTTAAAGAGGACACCTCGCTTGACGAGAGCATTCCGAAAGATGAGCGCAAGTACGGCAGAAAAAACCTTTACGAAATGATTTCACATTCAAATGTTAAAACATTCAAATCCCGTCCGCTTATTCCGAAATCGTTGCTTGCCGAAAAAAGAGCCGGTATTCTTGTCGGCTCGGCGTGTGAGCAGGGCGAAATTATTCAGGCTATTCTCCGTGGTGAGCCGCAGGAGGAAATCGAGCGCCTTGCCGAATTTTACGATTATCTCGAAATTCAGCCGAACGGCAACAATGCGTTTATGATTCGCTCCGAAAGAGAACTTCACCAAAATATCAATTCCGAGCAGGATCTTATAAATATCAACCGCCGTGTTATCGACATTGCGGACAAACAGGGCAAACTTGTCGTTGCCACCGGCGATGTCCATTTCTTGGATAAAAAGGACGCTCAAATCAGAGCGATTATTATGGCGTCAAAGGGCTTTGACGATGCCGATATGCAACCTCCGCTTTATTTCAAAACAACTGCGGAAATGATGGAGGACTTCGCTTGGGCAGGTGACAGAGCAAAGGAATTTGTTGTTGACAATCCAAACAAAATCGCCGATATGATTCAGGATAACATTCCGCCGATTCCGCCCGGAACTTTCCAGCCGTATATCGAGGGCGCCGATGATGAGCTTACAAACAAATGCTGGACAATGGCAAAAGAGCTTTACGGCGACCCTGTTCCCGAGTATGTGGCAAACCGACTCGAAAGGGAACTTGATTCAATCATTTCAAACGGCTACGGCGTGCTTTATGTTATCGCAAAGCGACTTGTTGAGGAGAGTGAACGCCGCGGCTATCTTGTTGGCTCGCGTGGTTCGGTCGGCTCATCGCTTGCCGCTCATTTCGGCGGTATTTCCGAGGTTAATCCGCTTGCACCGCACTATTATTGCAAAAAATGCAAGCACAGCGAGTTTATTCTCGACGGATCGGTAGGTTCGGGCTTTGACCTTCCCTCAAAAGATTGCCCGAATTGCCATATTCCTATGAAGCGTGACGGTCACGAAATTCCGTTTGAAACTTTCCTCGGTTTTGAGGGAGACAAAGAGCCTGATATTGACCTTAACTTCTCGGGCGAAGTACAGGGTCAAATCCACAAATTCACCGAAACATTGTTCGGTAAGGAATATGTGTTCAAGGCAGGAACAATGGCAACCGTCGCCGAAAAAACGGCTTACGGCTATGTTGCAAAATATCTTGACGAACGCGGACTTTTTTCAACAACCCCGAGGGCAGAAATCGACCGCCTGACTGAAGAGATATTCAAATCAAAAATCAAGCGCACAACAGGTCAACACCCAGGCGGTATGGTTGTTGTGCCCGATAAATATACGGTCGAGGATTTCACACCTATTCAATATCCGTCAAACGATGAAAAGAAAGGTACATACACAACTCACTTCGACTTCAAAAATTCACTTCACGATACATTGCTTAAACTTGACGAGCTCGGACACGATAATCCGACCTTGTATAAGTATCTTGAGGATTCAACAGGCATTCCGGTAATGGATGTCGATTTGAGCGACCCGAAACTTTATGAATTAATTACCTCAACTGCGCCGCTCGGCGTTTCTCCCGAGGATATTGATAACCCGACAGGTACGCTTGCAATCCCCGAAATGGGCACGCCGTTCGTTGTCGGTATGCTTATGGACGCAAAGCCTAAAACATTTGCCGACCTGCTCCAAATTTCCGGTTTGTCGCACGGTACCGATGTTTGGCTCGGCAATGCGCAAGAGCTTATCGAAAACGGAATATGCACAATTTCCGATGTTATCGGCTGTCGTGACGATATTATGACTCACCTTATCCATGTCGCCGAAAATTACGAAAAGCGCACAGGCAAAAAGTCGCCGCTTTCAAAAAAGGATTGCTTCAAAATTATGGAATACACCCGTAAGGGTAAGGCTCCTAAAGAGTTGCCGCCGTATGAGGACGCAATGAAAACCATCGGCGTTGAGCAGTGGTATATCGACTCCTGCTATAAAATCAAATACATGTTCCCTAAAGCGCACGCCGCGGCTTATGTTATCGCCGCACTTCGTATCGCTTGGTACAAAATATATTATCCGCTTCAGTTTTACAGTGCGTTCTTCACCGTTCGCGGCGGCGCAATTGATGCCGTTGCCGCTGTTCAGGGCAAAGCCGCCGTAAAAAAGAAAATGAACGAAATCAAACTTAAGGGCAATGATGCCACCGCAAAAGAGGATTCGCAGTACACCGTTTTGCAGATTGTTATTGAAATGCTTGCGCGCGGCTACGAATTTTTGCCCGTCGATTTGATTAAATCCGATTGGCGTATTTATAAAATCGAGGACGGAAAAATCAGACTTCCGTTTTCCGCTATCGACGGTATCGGCGAAACCGCTGCAATCGCAATTGCCGACGCTGTTAAGCGCAACCCGGAGGGCTTCACCGCTGCCGATGATTTGGCAAACGAGCCGGGTGTCGGCAAAAGCGTTGTTGACGCGCTCCGCGAGGCAGGCGCTTTGGGCGATTTGCCCGAAACACGCCAAATTTCACTTTTCGGTTTTTAACATTATATATAATATGCAACACTTGATATTGACAAGATTACTTTATTATGGTAGCATATTAGCGCACTAAAGTGAACAAACTACAGAAAAGGATTTTTCGCGTATATGAAAAGATATTCAAAAATAACCCCCGAAGGCTCAAGAGATTTTCTGTTTGAGGAGTGCGACGACAGACGCAAGGTCGAGCACATCCTCGCAGATTTGTTTAAGGAAAACAGTTATCGCAAGGTTATAACACCGGCAATCGAGTTTTTCGATGTTTTCGACAGCGATAATATGGGTATCGAGCCGGAGGAGATGTATAAGCTCAGCGACTCAAAGGGCAGAACAACCGTTCTTCGCCCCGATAACACAATGCCGATTGCGCGTATGGTTGCAACAAGGTTAAGTGAAGAGGATTTTCCCGTTCGTCTTTATTACAGCCAAAATGTTTTTGTCCGCTCAAAGGATTTAAACGGCAGAAGTAACGAAATTGCACAAAGCGGCGTCGAGTTTATAGGCGACGGCTCGACAAAAGCCGATTTGGAGGTTATCTCCATGGCGATTGAGAGCCTTAAGCGATGTGAGCTTAATTCGTTTAAAATAGAAATCGGCAATGCCGCATTCTTTAATTCAATACTCGATAAAATGCAAATTACATCAACCCAAAAGGCTGATATTTGCAAGCTTATCGAGGGCAAAAACTATGCCGCACTCGGCGATTTGCTCGAGCGTATCGGCGACACAAAGGAAACAAGAGTTATAAGAAAACTTCCGCGCCTTTTCGGCGATGTTGAGGTTATTGACGAGGCAAAGGCTCTTTATGACGAGCCGAAGGCGCTCGAGGCTCTCGATTATCTTAAAAGCGTTTATTGCGCTCTTTGCGACGCAGGACTTAAAAAGTATATTATGCTTGATTTGGGCCTTGTCAACAGGAGCAATTATTATACAGGCGTTATCTTCCACGGCTATGCGGAAGGTTCGGGCTTGACCGTTCTTTCAGGCGGCAGATACGATAATCTCCTCGGCGAGTTCGGAATGCCTGCTCCGGCTATCGGCTTCGGCGTTGAGGTCACAGCCGTTTGCGAAGCAATGCGCGAGGTTATTAATGTTGAGCGACCGCTCAGAATTGCTCTTACAAAGGGCAGACTTGAAAAATCGTCGGTTTCTCTTTTCCAAAAAATGGGGCTTGATACAACTCAGCTTGAAAATAAAGGCAGACGCCTGATTTTGCCGGTCGATAAATATGAGGCTGTGCTTTCAAAGGCTCCGGATGTTATTACATATGTCGAACACGGCGTTTGTGATATAGGCATCGTCGGCAAGGACACGATTGTTGAGCACGGCTCGTCATTCTACGAGGTGCTCGACCTTAATATCGGCAAATGTAAATTTGCTCTTGCCTGTCCGAAGAATACGGATTTCTTCTCGGGCTATAAGCGAAAAACCGTTGCATCAAAATACCCGAAAGTTGCAAAGGAATTTTTTGAATCAAAGGGTATGGATGTCGCTGTGATTAAAATTGAGGGCAGTGTAGAGCTTGCTCCGCTCCTCGGTTTGGCAGACGGTATCGTCGATATTGTCGAAACAGGCTCAACCCTTAAGGAAAACGGACTTGAGGTTGTTGAAGAAATATTCCCGATTTCGGCAAGGGTCATTGTCAATATGGCGTCAATGAAATTGAGAAAAGATGAAATAGAGGGCTTCCTTTCCTGTTTGGAAAAGGCTTGCTCGGAATAGGGTGAGAAAAGATGAAAATTACAAAAGCAAACGGCAAGGCTGAATATGCGCTTATCGAAAATCTTAAAAAGCGCGCAGGCGAAACCGATGAAAAGATTGTTGAAATAGTTACCACAATTCTTAACGAGGTTAAGAAAAACGGTGACGATGCCGTAAGAGAATATACAGTTCGCTTTGACGGCGGTCTGCCGAAAAAATCGGTTATCGAAAAGGACGAGCTTCAGTCTTATCTCGATAAAGTCGATGATGATTTTAAAAACGCAATCGTCAATGCAAAAAACAATATTTATGATTTCCACCTTCGTCAGGCACAACAGTCGTGGATGACTACTAAGGACAGCGGAGTTATTATGGGTCAGCGCATCAGAGGACTCCATAGGGTTGGCATTTATGTTCCGGGCGGAACAGCCGCTTATCCGTCATCTGTTTTGATGAACGCAATCCCGGCAAAAATCGCAGGCGTTAAGGAAATTATTATGGTTACCCCTCCGGGAAAAGACGGAAACCCAAATCCCAATATTATGGCTGCCGCCGCTGTTGCAGGCGTTGACAAGGTGTTCCTTGTAGGCGGCGCACAGGCTGTTGCCGCTCTTGCATACGGTACCGAAAAAATCCCAAAGGTTGATAAAATCGTAGGTCCCGGCAATATTTTTGTTGCAACCGCAAAAAAGCTTCTTTACGGCATTGTCGATATTGATATGGTTGCAGGTCCGTCCGAAATCCTTATCGTTGCCGACAAAACGGCAGACCCGGCATTCCTTGCCGCAGACCTTATGAGCCAGGCAGAACATGATAAAATGGCTTCCGCAATTTTGCTCACAACTTCGCTTGAACTTGCAAAAGCAACTCTTCACGAGATTGATAAACAGCTAAAATACCTTGAAAGACAGGTTATTATCGAAGAATCGCTCGAAAACTACGGCGAAATTATCGTTTGTGAGGATTTGACTCAGGCAATCGACTTTGCAAACGAGCTTGCACCGGAGCATCTCGAGTTATGTGTTGCCGAGCCGCTTAAATATATCGGCAAGGTTGACAACGCAGGCTCTGTTTTCCTCGGAAATTGGTCACCCGAGCCGCTCGGCGATTATTATGCAGGACCAAACCATGTTTTGCCGACATCGGGCACGGCAAAATTTTTCTCACCTCTCTCGGTTGACAGCTTTATAAAAAAATCATCGTTCATTTATTACACACCCGACGAATTGCGCAAGGCAAAGGACGATATTATCAAACTTGCCGACACAGAGGGTCTTACCGCTCACGCAAATTCAATCAAGGTTCGTTTTGAATAAAGGATATTTATATGAGAACATCTATTGTTGAAAGAAATACAAAGGAAACACAAATTAAGGTCGAACTTTGCCTTGACGGCGGCGCTGTCGAGGTTTCGACGGGCATCGGCTTTTTTGACCATATGCTCACGGCGTTCGGCGTTCACGGTGGCTTCGGTCTTAAGGTTACCGTTAAGGGCGATTTGGAGGTCGATACTCACCACACCGTTGAGGATACGGGTATCGCGCTCGGTATGGCGTTTAAGCAGGCGCTCGGCGATATGAGCGGAATCGAGAGATACGGCACTTTTTTCATTCCTATGGACGAAAGCCTTGTTCAAGCCTCACTCGACATTTCAAACAGACCGTTTCTTGTTTTCAAGGCTGATTTTAAGCAGGAGAAGTGCGGCGATTACGAAAATTGTTGCACCGAGGAGTTTTGGCGCGCCTTTGCAATGAATGCAGGCATTACGCTCCACATCATTGTCCTTTACGGCGCAAATGCTCACCACGAAATCGAGGGCATTTTCAAATCTGTTGCCCATGCGCTTAAAATCGCAGTCAAAAGAAATGCCGACGGCACCGTTCTTTCCACAAAGGGTGTATTATAATAAAGGATATTAAAATATATGATTATTTTTCCCGCAATTGATATTATAGGCGGCAAACCCGTCAGATTGTTTAAGGGCGATTTTTCAACCGCCGAACAGGTGGCAGACGATGCGCTTGAAACGGCTGAAAACTTTGTCAAAGCAGGCGCACAATGGATTCATATGGTTGACCTTGACGGCTCGCTCAAAAAGGAGCGTGTCAACAGCGAAACATTTGTTTCCGTCGCAAATCAAACACCGCTTAAAGTCGAAATCGGCGGCGGCATACGCACCATGCAGGATATTGATTATTATGCAAATCACAATATCAGCCGCGTAATTCTCGGCTCCGTTGCTTTGAAAAATCCCGAGCTTGTCCGTCAGGCTGTTAAGGAGTTCGGCTCGCTTATCGCCGTCGGAATAGACGCAAAGCACGGCTTTGTCGCAACAGAGGGCTGGACAGAGGGCAGTGATACCCATTTTATCGACCTTGCAAAACAGATGGAGCAAATGGGCGTTGAAACTGTTATTTATACAGATATTTCAAAAGACGGCACGCTCAGCGGTCCGAATGTTGAACAACTTGTCGAGCTTAACAATGCCGTTTCGTGCAATATAACTGCCTCCGGCGGAGTTACGAATATCGACGATATTACAACACTTCGCGACAAAGAACTTTACGGCGCAATCTGCGGAAAATCAATATATCAGGGCACATTGAGCCTTAAAGACGCAATTGATGTTTGCAAATAATTTGAAGGAATATTATAATGGATTTAGATAAATATTTTAAAAAAGGCGATTTAATCCCGGCAATCGTTCAGGAGGACTCAACGGGCGAGGTTTTGATGCTTGCTTATATGAACAGAGACTCTATGCAAAAAACGCTTGAAACGGGATACACCTGGTTTTGGTCGCGTTCTCGCCGGGAGCTTTGGAACAAGGGCGCAACTTCGGGTCATCTCCAAAAAATAGTTGATATTAAAGGCGATTGCGACGATGATACATTGCTTATCAGAGTTATTCAAACGGGTGCGGCTTGTCACACAGGCAACCATTCGTGCTTTTTCAATAATATAGATTTTAGCAAAGCTAAATAATTTCGGAGAATATTTATGGATTATATCAGAAACGATTATGAAACTATCCTTGCGCGTAAGGACGCTAAGGAGGAAGGCTCATACACTTGCTACCTTTTTGAGCAGGGAATTGACAAAATTTTGAAAAAAGTAGGCGAGGAATCGACCGAAATGGTTATCGCCGCAAAAAACGGAGTTAAGGAAGAAACGGTCGGCGAAATTTGCGACCTTCTTTATCATACGCTTGTTATGATGGTCGATCAGGGAATTTCAATTGAGGATGTCGAGGCAGTGCTCCAAAAGCGCGCCGAAAAGGCAGGCAATTTAAAGAAATTTCATAAGGTAGACAAAAACTCATAATGGCGCACAAAAAATGGATAATCAGGCAGGCTGATAAGGAACGGGCATCTGCCGTGAGCGAAAAATTTAATATTGACGCTTTCGTGGCATTCTTGCTTGTCAGCCGCGGAATAACGGACGATGCGGATATTGCCGCCTTTTTGTCCGACAGCTATATGCTTGCCTCACCGTTTGATTTTGTCGATATGGAGGAGGCGTCGTTCGTTATCGGCGATGCAATTGACAACGGCGACAAAATCTGCATTTACGGCGACTATGATTGCGACGGCGTAACCTCAACAGCACTTTTGTATTCTTATTTAAGAAATGAGGGTGCTGATGTTTGCTATTACATACCAAGCAGGGAATCCGAGGGCTACGGACTTAATAACAGCGCCATAGATAAAATTGCCGCAGACGGTGTAAATCTTATCATCACTGTTGATAACGGCATAAGCGCAATTGAGCAGGCAAATCATATCTATGATTTGGGTATGCAACTTGTTATAACGGACCACCACCAAATCGGCAGCGAGTTGCCGCGTGCGGAGGCGATAGTCAATCCGCACCGCCCCGAAAATAATCTTAAATTCAGAGAATACTGCGGCGTCGGTGTTGCATTCAAACTCGTTTGCGCAATGTATGACGGCGAAGCGCAGGACGTTTTAAACGAATATGCCGATTTTGCGGCGATAGGCACAATTGCCGATATTATGCCGCTTACAGATGAAAACCGTTCGCTTGTCCGTGCAGGACTTGAAAAAATAAATAACAATCCGCGTCCGTCAATAAAAGCGTTTGCCGAGTCAAATTCAAAGAAAAGCTATACAGCAAACGATATTGCGTTTCAGCTTTGCCCTCGCATCAACGCCATGGGCAGAATGGGCGACGCGTCGAGAGCGGTTGAGTTTTTAATCAGCGAAAATCTTGACGATTGCCGCGAAAAATGCAATCGGCTTAATCTTGAAAATACAAACCGTCAGGAAACAGAAAAAAATATTCTTGACGATATTGAGAAAAAAATCGAGGCAAATCCGTCGCTTGTCAAGGGCAGAGTTATCGTTATCGACGGCGAGGGATACCACCATGGTGTTATTGGTATTGTCGCAAGCCATCTTGTCGATAAATACGGCAAGCCGTCATTTGTTATCGGTGTTGATGAAAACGGCATTGCACGCGGCTCGGCTCGCTCAATAGACGGTTTCAATATTTATGACGCAATCAGTGCTTGCGGCGACGATTTGGTTCAGTTCGGCGGCCATCCGCTTGCCGCAGGAATTACTCTCAATCAGGATAAAATAAACGATTTCAGGGAGCATATCAACGCATACGCCAAGGAAAAATATCCCACAATGCCCCCGCTTTCGCTTACTCTCGATTATAAAATTTCACCCTTTTATTTAACAATTGACCTTGCAAATGCGCTCCAATCGCTCGAGCCGTACGGCGCAGGAAATCCGCAGGCTGTTTTCGGTGTGTTTAATATGAATTTGCGCGCCGTTACTCCGCTTAAAGAGGGTAAGCATCTCAAACTCGAACTTGAGAAAAAAGGTAAAAAAATATGGGCAATCAAATTCGGCCAGACTGCGGAGAGTTTTCCCTACAAACCGGGCGATGTGATTGACCTTGCCGTTAAAATTTCGCTTAATCATTACAATGGCAAACTTTATCTTTCAACGCATATTGTCGATGTCAGGCTTTCGACAACCGATGACGATGCCTATTTTAAAGAACTTAACGATTATAATTTGTTTTTGCTCAACGGCAATGGTGACCCCTCGCTTTATCCAGATAGGCAGGTGTGCAAAATCGTTTATTCTTATTTAAAGCAAAACGGCGGATGGAATTACTCGCTCGACGATTTGTATTTCAGATTGCAGGGCAGGGTAAACTATTCTCAGCTTATGTTTTCACTCAAAGCGTTTGTGCAGTCGGGATTGATTACATTCGATTCAAAAATATCATTAAACAATGTTCAAAATAAAGTGAATTTAGAGGATACAAAAATACTAAAAACCATTAAGGAGCGACTTATCAGTGGATAACGGCACAACCGAAAAATATAACGACCATTTTTATGAGTTTTTCGAGCAAATAAAGGCAAATCCCCAATATGACAGTGCAAAAATCGAAAAAGCATATCTCCTCGCACACGATGCGCATAAAAATCAATTCAGGCGTTCCGGCGAGCCGTATATTATGCACCCGGTTGCCGTAGCGAAAATTCTTTTTGAACTCGGTATGGATAACGAAAGCATCATCGGCGCACTGCTTCACGATGTTGTCGAGGACACGGAATACAATTTGGACTATATCCGCAAGGAATTCGGCGACGATGTTGCTCTTCTTGTCGACGGCGTCACAAAACTCGGTCAAATTCCGCTTTCAACAAGGGAAGAGGTGCAGGCAGAGAACATAAGAAAAATGTTTATCGCGATGAATCAGGATGTCAGGGTTATTATCATTAAACTTGCCGACAGACTTCATAATATGCGCACCCTCGAACATATGCCGCCGTATAAGCAACGCGAAAAATCGCTTGAAACGCTCGAAATTTATGCCCCAATCGCTCACCGTTTAGGTATCCGTGCCTTTAAGGAAGAGCTTGAGGACCTCGCAATCCGCTATCTCGACCCGATTGCCTATAAGGAGATTGAAAACAATCTTTCTATGAAAAAGGAGGAGGGCGAAAAGTTCCTCGAGGATATAAAGTCACAGATAAATGCAAAAATCACGCCGATTATGGCACATTCTCAAATCACCTCGCGTGTAAAATCCGTTCACGGCATTTTCCGCAAGGTTTATATCAAGGGCAAAAATTTTGAGGAAATTTACGATATTTATGCCGTTCGTATAATCGTTGACACGCTTATTGACTGCTACAATGCGCTCGGCATAGTTCACGATATGTTTACTCCGCTCCCCGGCAGATTTAAGGATTATATTTCAACACCGAAGCCCAATATGTATCAGTCGCTTCACACAACACTGCTTTATCACGGTGTTCCGTTTGAGGTGCAAATCCGCACATGGGATATGCATAAAACGGCTGAATTCGGTATCGCCGCACACTGGAAATACAAACTCGGCACTGGCGGTAAAGACAATTTCGATTCCTCATTGCAATGGATTCATCAGGTGCTCGAAAGCGGCGAAAGTGCCGACAATCCGGAGGAAATGGTTTCTTCAATCAAGGGCGACCTTGCCATTGACGAAATATTTGTTTTCACTCCAAAGGGTGATGTTAAATCACTGCCAAAAGGCTCAACCGTTATCGACTTTGCCTATGCGATTCACTCCGCTGTCGGCAACCGTATGGTCGGTGCGAAGCTCGACGGCAGAATTGTTCCGCTCGACACCGTAATCAAAACAGGTCAAATTTGCGAAATTATCACATCAAACGCACAGGGCAAGGGTCCATCGAGGGATTGGCTCAAAATCGTGCGCACGGGTGAGGCAAGAGCAAAAATTCGTGCTTGGTTTAAAAAAGAACGCCGCGACGAAAATATCCTTGAAGGTAAAAATCAGCTTGAACACGAATTTAAGCGAAACTACCTCCGTTTTGACGGCGACAAGCTCTCCGAGTTTGTCAAAAAAATTGCCGAGCGTCAGCGCTTTTCAAGCGTGGAGGATTTTTATGCCGCTATCGGTTACGGCGGTGTCCAAATCAGTCGCCTAATGCCCGGTATTAAGGACGAATATAACAGAAATTGGAAAATCAAAGAGGAAACTGCCGCTCCCGTTGTCAATAAGGTTGAGCAGGTTAACCGTGAACCGAAATCCTCGGGCGGTGTTGTCGTCGAGGGCATCGACAATTGTCTTATCAATATGGCGCGCTGCTGCAATCCTCTTCCCGGCGAAAATATCATCGGATTCATCACTCGCGGCCACGGTTTGACAATTCACCGTCGCGACTGCAAAAATGTTCCGGTTGATATTGCCTCATCACCAGAGCCGGAGCGTTGGATTAACGCCCATTGGGACAACAGCATTAAGGTCGAGGCTCGCTCAACGCTCAATGTTTACGCTATCGACCGTGACGGTGTTGTTCTTGATATTACAACGACTATGGCAGGTGCTCATGTCAAAATTCACTCAATCAATGCCCGCCCGATTAATGACGGCAATTGCCTCACAACAATGACAATCAGCGTGAACGGCAAGGAGCATCTTGAGTCTATTATAAAAATGCTCAACAAAATCGACGGCGTTTATTTGATTGAGCGAACAGAACTTTAATTTTCGGAGATGTTATGAAAGCAGTTATTCAAAGAGTTAAATATTCAAATGTTAAAATAGACGGCGAAATTGTCGGCAAATGTGAAAACGGGTTTATGATTTTGCTCGGCGTTTGGCAGGGCGATACAAAAGCGGATGCCGACAAACTCGTCAAAAAAATTCCGAATTTGAGAATTTTCGAGGATGAAAACGGCAAAATGAATTTGTCCTGCCTTGATATTGGCGGCGAAATTCTCGTTATATCACAGTTCACACTCTGTGCCGATTGCTCGCACGGCAGGCGACCGTCTTTTACAAATTCCGCACCGCCCGACGAGGCAAACTCGCTTTATGAATACTTCGTTTCCGAGCTTAAAAACTCGGGTGTCAAAAGCGTTCAAACGGGCAGATTCGGCGCCGATATGCAGGTTGAGCTTGTCAATGACGGACCTGTTACAATAATTCTCGATTCCAAGGAGCTTCACTGATGATTGTTAAAAATGCCACATTCGGCAGTATTCAAAACAACTGCTATTTGGTTGTTGACGAAAAAACAAACTGCTCCGCGCTTGTTGATTGCACGGAGTGCTCACAAAAAATGCTTGATTTTATCGGCGATACCGATTTAAAATACATTTTTCTCACCCACGGTCACTTCGACCATATCACCGGTGTAAAAGGCGTCAAAGAAAAATACGGCGCACGCGTTGTAATTTCGCACGAGGACGCACCTATGCTTTCGTCTGCAAAACTGTCGCTTGCGGCATTCTGCGGCGGCGAGCAAAATATTGTTGAACCGGATATTCTTGTGGCCGACGGCGATGTTGTCAAACTCAACGATATTGAGTTCAAGGTTATTTCAACACCCGGTCACACAAAGGGTGGCGTTTGCTATCTTGTCGGCGATTATATTTTTACGGGCGACACGCTGTTTTTCTGCTCCTGCGGAAGAACTGATTTCCCGGGCGGCTCGTCACAGGAAATTATTGCGTCACTCAAAAAAATTGCCGCTCTCGACGGCGATTTAAAGGTTATGCCCGGACACGACAGACTTTCAAATCTCAATTTTGAAAGAGAAAACAATCCTTATATGAAAATGTAGCTTATGATTTTAAAAAATATCAACCACGATTACGGCTATCACACTCAAAAAATCGCCACAATGTTTTTCGCGCTCGAAAAAATCAAAGTCGATTGCGACGGCGATGATGATATAGTTGTAGAAACAATAAAAAACGGCGATGAGATAACAGTAAACGCAAGGGTTTATTCCAAATACATATCAAAATCTTCAAATATCGGTGACGACGACGGTGCACACGCGTTGTCACTTTTGCTTTATGATACTCTTTGTGAGGTAACTTGTTTCAATGTTCCGTGGGGAATACTCTACGGCGTTCGCCCTGCAAGGCTTATGCACGCCACAGCCGAAAAAATAGGTGACAGCGCGGCTTATCAAAAATTCATTTCCGACAGGGTGGAGCCGTCAAAAGCACAGCTTGCGCTTGATGTTATGCACAGCGAAAACAAAATCATTGCGCTTTCGACGGCGCGTTCTTTTTCGCTTTATGTTTCAATTCCGTTTTGCCCGACAAGGTGCTCGTATTGCTCGTTTGTTTCGCACAGCATAGCAAATGCGGCGGACCTTATTTCGCCTTATGTCGACTTGCTTTGTCGAGAGATTGCGGAAAACGGCAAAATCGCCGCTAAACTCGGCTTGCGGCTTGAAACAATCTATTTCGGCGGCGGCACACCGACAACGCTTTCTGCCGAGCAACTCGATAAAATTCTCACTGCGGTTGAAAATGCATTTGATTTGTCAACACTGCGTGAGTACACTGTTGAGGCAGGCAGACCCGATACCGTGACCGAGCAAAAACTCAACACCCTTTTTGCCCACAATGTCGGCAGAATCAGCATCAATCCCCAAACATTTAATGATGCGGTGCGTGCCAATGTCGGCAGGCGCCATACTACGGAGCAGACAATCGCCGCCTATAATCTTGCGCGCAAGGTTGGCTTTGAAAATATTAATATGGATTTTATAGCAGGACTCAACGGCGATACGCTCGATTCGTTTAAAAACAGCATCGACACTGCCGTTGATATGGGTGCCGATTCCGTCACCGTTCATAATCTCGCCCTCAAAAGCGGTGCATATCTCGTAACCGAGAAAGAATATTTCGACCTCTCACAGCGCAACACCGCCTACAATATGATTGATTATTCCGCACAAAAACTTTCCCACAGCGGTTATTATCCTTACTATATGTACCGTCAAAGCAAATCACTCGGCAACCTTGAAAATGTCGGCTGGTGCAAGAGTAATAAGGACTGCTTATATAATGTTTTTATGATGGATGAAACGCATACGGTTCTTGCGGCAGGTGCAGGAGCGGTCACAAAACTGAAAAATCCCCAAACATCGCATATCGAAAGAATATACAATTTTAAATATCCGTATGAATATATCAACGATTTTCAAGTGCTAATAGACAGAAAATCCCAAATAGTCGATTTTTATAATAAATAATCACTTTTAGTATTGCAAAACTGTACTTATTGTAATATAATGAAAGTATAAAAGAGGTGTTAATTATGGGTATTTTTGATGATGTTTTAAACAGTGCAAAAACAGGTAATTTTGAAGAGGTTTTAACTAAAACCAAAACCTATGCCGAGGACGCTGCAAAAAAGAGCGCAGAAAGGCTTGAGATTTCAAAAAAGAAGATTGAATTGCTCGATTCAAAAACAAAACTTGTCAAGGCTTACGAAAATTACGGCAGACTGCAGTATGCTCTTGTCGAAGGCGATGAGGTTTCACCAGAGGAGCTTAAGACAGTAGAGGAGGAAATTCAACTTCAGAAGAACAGAACTGAATATCTTGATGCCGAGGTTGAAGAACTTCGCCAAAAATTCCTTGACAGCCTTTCAAGAAAAAACCAAAAAATATACGAGCGTGAAACTCGCCGCAGTGAAAAAGAGGCTGTTCGTCAAGCTCGCCGCGACGCAAGGCATCCGTCACCCGACATCAGCATTGATGCCGAGGAGAATGACGAATAATTTGCCGGTGTAATATTTTTAAAAACCCAATAATATAAATTTAAAGCAATGCATATGCGTTGCTTTATTTTTTTATTTGGTGATTTTGTGAACAATAGGTCAAAATATATTTCCTCCGCATTGCTTCTTGTTATAACTTCGATTTGCATTAAGGTTATCGGCGCAATCTATAAAATTCCTCTCACTGCATATATAGGTGCGGTCGGCAGGGGATATTTTGCCGCGGCTTATACAGTTTGTTTGCCTGTTCATGCGCTCACTATGGGATGTCTTCCTGTTGCACTCTCGCGCCTTGTCAGCAAATATAATGCAAATTCAAATAAAACCGCTATCGTTGGTCTTAAATTCGCATCGTCAAAGTTGTTTTGCGTTGTCGGTTTTGTCGGTATGTGTGTTGTGCTCATCGTTGCATATCCTTATTCCGTTTTTATCGCCGACGCGCCGAAAAGCGTTTATACAATTGTCGCCCTTGCACCGAGCGTGTTTTTTTCATGTCTCGCCGCCTCCTACCGCGGATATTATGAGGGCTTTCAAAATATGGTGCCCACCTCCGTATCGCAGTTTATCGAAGCGGTGTCAAAAATGATTTTAGGCATTGCGTTTGCAAAGCTTTCGGTGCTTTATATGTTTTCGCAGTACAGCCAAACCGGCAAAATCTTTTCCAACGCCGTTTTAAGCGACAGGCAAGCTTTTTCTGTTATCTATCCGTATGCCGCCGCTGCCGCTATGCTCGGCGTAACCATTGGCGCTATTTTAAGCTGGCTTTATACCGCAGTTTATTATGCGATAAACGATAAAACAAAAATCAAGCCGCAAAAGGCGCAGGTGAAGTATGCAAAAAGCGAGCTAATCTCTTTTGCAATGCCGATTATGATAAGTTGTGCCGTTCAAAGCGTATTTCAGTTTTTGGATACCGCAACGATCCAAAAGGCTCTCTCCCTGATTGATAAAGATGCGCTTCGTTTTGCTTATTCCGATACTCTTTCCGTTGCCGATATTCAAGACTCCGAGCTTTCGACATTTCTTTACGGTGTTTATAATGCCGCTCTCGATTTTAAAAATCTTGTTCCCGGCATAACAATGGCGCTCGGTGTTGCCTCCGTTCCGGCAATAAGTGCTGCGTGCGAAAAGGAGGATAACGCCCACCTTTCATATCTCGTCAATTCGATTTATAAATACTCGTCGCTTGCCTCAATGCTCGGCGGTCTTTTGCTCATTATTTGCGGCGATGACGCGCTGTCCGTTTTCTACTCGTCGTCCTCGCCCGAGCTTGTCACGGCGTGCTCTCCGCTTGTCAAATTGTTTGGCTTGGTTGTGCCCGTTTTCTCACTCGTCGGCACTGTTGTGTTCTCCGTGCAGGCTATCGGTTGCCCGGAAAAATCAATTAAATCGTATGTTGTCGCAGGTGTTATTCGCGTTGCGCTCAACATAATTCTTGTTATGAACCGCCATCTTGTCCTTGCCGGTGCAATTCTGTCAGATACGGCAGGTTATACAGTTATGCTGATAATGAACTGTGCCGTTATGAAAAAACAAAGGAATATAAAATTTGATTTCATAACCGTGATTTTAAAGCCGCTTTTGGCATTCGGCGTTTCGTATTATCTTTCAATTTATATTATTTCACATATCAAATATGTGTTTTCTCCGCTGCCCGGTATGATTGTCAAGGCGATAATTCCCACCGCTGTGTTCTGTATATTGTGCTTTTCGTTAAAATTACTAAATTTTGACAATAAAATTTTAACTCGAAAACCTAAAAAAACGGCTTAAATACTTGCATTTTTGGGCAAAATATAGTAACATTATGTTAATCGCGCAAGCGACATTTTATTAAAGGGTATAGGTTATGTCAGCAGAATTTGAAATTAAAGACAAATATACTATTGAGGATTTGGTTTCTATCGTTAAAGTTCTGCGTGCCCCCGGCGGTTGCCCGTGGGACCGTGCCCAAACTCATGACTCAATTAAAAAGAATTTCATTGAGGAAACCTATGAGGTTGTAGAGGCGATAAATAAGCAGGATACAGGCGGTTTAAAAGAAGAACTCGGCGATATTTTGCTTCAGGTTGCCCTCCATTCCGAGATGGAAAGCGAAAAGGGAAACTTCGATTTTAACGATGTTGCAAATGATATTGTTAAAAAGCTCGTTTTCAGACACCCACATGTTTTCGGCTCTGTTCAGGCGGACGATGTCGATTCGGCTCTCAACAGCTGGGACAGCGCAAAACAGGTCGAAAAAAGCATCAAATCCCAGACGGACTCAATGCTCCGTGTGCCGAGAGAGCTGCCTGCGCTTATGCGTGCGCAGAAAGTTCAGCACAAGGCGGCAAAAGTCGGTTTTGATTGGGATGATGTCAGCGGTGCAGTGGACAAACTTTACGAAGAAATTAATGAGTTAAAAACAGCCGTGTCCGATAATGTCAAATCGGAAATTGAGGACGAATTCGGCGATGTTTTGTTCTCCTGTGTTAATATTGCACGCTTTTTGGATGTTGACAGTGAGGAGGCGCTCACCGGCGCCACCGACAAATTTGTTTCAAGATTTTCAACTGTCGAGCAGCTTGCACGGGAGCGCGGAATTGATATGAATTCAGCCGGTATTGACGAACTTGACAAGTTATGGGACGAGGCTAAGAAAATAAAAAAAGCCGAATAATCGGCAAACGGAGGAATTTTTTATGAATAAAACAAAACTCGTAGAAGCAGTTGCTGTAAAGGCAGAACTTTCAAAGAAAGACGCAGACGCAGCAGTATCAGCAGTAGTTGAAGCTATTACAGAAGCACTTGCAGATGGCGACAAAGTATCTCTCGTAGGTTTCGGTACATTCGCAGTTAAAGAGCGCGCAGCTCGTACAGGCATCAATCCGCGTACAGGCGAAAGCGTAGAAATCGCTGCATCAAAGGCTCCTGCATTTAAGGCAGGCAAGGCTCTCAAGGACGCTGTAAATAAGTAATCTTTGATCTTTTACCGGAGCTGTCGCAAGATGGCTCCGATTTTTTATTCTCGCTCGGGTGATGAAATATATCGAAAAGCATCACTTGTATGCAAACGGCTGTTAACCGACAGATAACATTCAATCGAAAGGCAGTTTTTATGCGACTTGACAAGTATTTAAAGGTTTCGCGCATCATCAAGCGTCGCACTGTTGCCAATGAGGCATGCGACGCCGGCAGGGTAGAGGTCAACGGCAAAGCCGCCAGGGCATCATATGATGTTAAGGTCGGCGATGTTATCAAACTCACTCTCGGCGACAACGAACGCTCGTTTCGCGTTGAAGAAATCAGCGAGCATGCGCTCAAAGAAGATGCGTCAAAAATGTATAAAATTTTATAATTTCAAACCGTAAAAAAGCCTTGCACATTTGATTTGTGCAAGGCTTTTTAATCGTCTTTATTGATGTATTATGTTGTCAAAATCCTGCTTTGCGACAGTCTCAAGATCTTTCGGCGTTTTGATTACCGTCTTGTCATATACATATGACATCGCCTGAACCAAGCCGATAACAATCATCATCATTATTATCTGCTTCGGCGAGTTGAAAATATAGTCGCTCAAGCCGAATACAAAAAATCCCACAAAACTTGTCACAACCGCAAATGTCAGCGTTATTTTGAGCTTGTTGTTTGAGTTGATTTCGAGAAGCTTGCCGATTGTGATTGCAATTACGATAAACAGCAAAATCAAGCCCACAATGCCAAGCTCCATCCAAATTTCAAGCACAAAATTGTGTGCGTGCGGTTTGTTGAGCCCGTATTCACTGAACAAAATCTTGCCCGTTTCTTCCATTCCGAAACCGTTACCGACAATCAGCGTATTTATATGGTTTGAAATGTAGTCGATAATGTTTCTCCAAATGTTGAAATGTGCTTCTGACGATTGAAGTGCCTCAACTCCGTTGAGCATTTGATTGTTCTGCCAATATTGCATATTTGCACTCGTCAAAACGGTAATTTTGCCGTATCTCGTGAGCAGTGCAAGCACCGTGCATATTCCGGTCGGAATTGCGGACAAAGCAAGTTTTTTGCCGTTCTTTTTGATATGAATAACGAACAAAACTGCCCACTCAATCAACATTATTATACTGCCTGCTCTTGTAAGCGTCGATGCCATACCGGCCGCAATGCAAGTGATAGCCGAGAAATAAATAACACTTGTTCTTTTTGTGCTTGCGTTTAAAAACAGATATATTGCAAGAGGAAATGCAACAACCATCATCGTTGCCAGCAAATTCGGGTTTGAGAAAAATCCGCTCGCTCTCGAACTCCACATATTTGTTGAAATTTCAAACGGAAGAAGGTCATAAATAAATGCGTCGAGATTGCGATAATACGGTGTTGTGAGCACAGCCGATTGACTTAGCTTGCCGTTTATCCAAAGTGCATACGAGCCAATTTGAATTGCCCCTACAAGGCCGTTCAAAGCTGCCGACGCTACAAACGCCGTGATAACTTTTTTGATTCTTTCCTTAGTCCTTGCAAGGTTATAAATCATGATTTGCATCAGTATCACTGCCCACCAAAGCCCTGCACAGCCCAGTGTGTCAAGCTTGTTCGGCGACCATAAAACACTTATCAGCATATATGCCATAAATATCATTTCAACTTTGCCGACTGTTCCGACTTTGGCAAGCCTGCCCTCGCGTGTCCACTGCCTTTTAAAGATAATGTACGCCGCAAAAAGGATAAACGGGCTTATGTATTCCGGCAAAAGGAAAAACAAAAATACCGTTCCCAAAAGCCAATACCAAGCCGGGTTGTCAAAAAATTTAAGCCGTGCTTTACCGAGCAGATAATCTGCGCGGTTAACATACCATTTAAGTCTTTCTTTCATATAAAAATCCCCATAGATTATAATTTATATAACATATCTACTCTATACTACAATAATTTGCATCGTTTTGCAAGTAGTATATTTATCCTTTTTGATATTTTATTGCCGATTTGTTTAGAAAAATTTAATTGATTTTTTACCGTTTATAAACAATAACCGCCTTTTGCGGTGTTGCAAAATTTTGTTTTATATTGTATAATGGTCACTATATTATTAATTTAAAATTATGGAAGTGCTTCTTATGAAAGAAAACAACACAAACGAATTTGAAAATAATCAAGATGAAATCAAAGCAGCCGATACTCCCGACACAAGCGGCTCGGCTGATACTGTCAATAATGCCGCAAGCGACTCAAACTACGAGCAAAATGACAATTGGGAGTTTGAGGCAGAGGCTCCGACCGTCAGCGGCAGTGTGATTGACGGCGGCGATTTTGAAATCGAACTCCCTGCAGAGAAACCGAAAAAGGTTGAAAAATCGGCAGACAAAAAAACAGCCGAGCCGAAAAAGAAAAAAGACCGCGACAGCGCAAATACAACAAAATTCCTTTTAATCGCAATTTTTCTTGTTATTGTTGCTACCGTTTGCGGCTTCTTCGGCAATCAATATTATAATCAGCCCAATAATTCCGAAAAGAAAAATCCCGGCAATGTTGTAATGAAAATCGGCGACGAGGAAGTCACCGTCGGTATGTATAATTTCTATTATACTCAAATCGTTAATCAGTACACAAAATATGCCTCATCATTCGGTCTTGACACCACAAAGGATTATTCAAAGCAAACCGTAACCGATGATGACGGCAAGCAAACCACTTGGGACAAGGTGTTTGTTGACCAAACAGTCAGTCAGCTTCAAAGAACGCTCTCGCTTTATCAGGATGCTGTAAAAGCAAATATGACACTCACCTCCGACCAAAAGGATGAGATTAAATCCGAGCTTAAGAATTATTCCGACTCGGCAAAAAAGAGTAACATCAGCGTTGACGATTATATCAGCCAAACTTGCGGCGATTACTGCGGCTATGAAACACTCAAATCTGTTTACGAGCAAAGCTATCTTGCCGAGAATTATTATTACAAAACATATGTAAACACAACCGCAACCGATGATGAAATCAATGCTTATTTCAAGAAAAGCGGTAAGAATAATTGCTACAATACCGGCTTTTCATATGTTTCGGTTTCTTACACTAACGACGATAAAAGCAACTACTCGTCCGGTGAGGTAAGAACAAAGGACGAGGCTCAAAAGCTTGCCAAGGAGTGCCAGCACAAAATTGCTTCGGAAAAGAATTTGAAGGCAAAAACAAACCGTGTTCACTCACTCGTAAAAGAGGTTATGAAGGCAGAGGCAAAGAGCTATTTCACCTCCGGCTATTTTGACAGTATAGCTGACGCAACCGATTATCTCGTAAGTGCAAGCGACAGAACAGCCACAAGAAGCGACACAACACTTATCAACGATGCAAAGAATTGGCTTTTCAGCGAGGATACAAAGATTGGCGACAGCAAGGTGTTCGTTGACACGGAAAATTCATTTGCATATGTTCTCCTCAAAACTTCAAACGAAAAACTGATGGAGGACGAGGTTTTCAGCGTAAGACATATTCTCATTCAGGCTCAAAACGGTAATTCGTCAACAGGCAAAATCTCAAATGATGATATTAAAACCGCTAAACAAACCGCAGATAAGGTGCTTAAAATGTATAATTCGGGCGACAAGTCCGAGGTTTCGTTTGCTCTCCTTGCTGAGGATTATTCAAGCGACACTTCTACAACATCAAGCGGTCAAAATGGCCTTTTCGGCGGAATTTACGAGGGCTTCAAGGCAGGTTCGTCAACAGGTCCTTTTGATAAATGGGTAACCGATAAATCAAGAAAAGCAGGCGATGTCGGCGAGGTTTATGTAAACGATTATTACACCGGTTATCACCTCATTTACTACAAGGGTAAAATGCCGGAGTGGAAATATATTTGCCAAAAAGCGATTGTTCAGGATAAGCAAAAAACAATTATCGACGATTCTATGAAGAGCAAAACACTTGTTAAATACGACCGTATTATGAAAAAGACAAAGGTTGCCAAGCCTGAAAAGTCGTCATCAGACGATTCATCAAGCTCTACCGAGTCCACAACAGCAAAACAAAACAAAACCGAGGCTCAAAGCACAACCGAGGCAGCAACCAAATCAAAATCAGAAAGCACAACCAAATAACTTCCCGAAAGGATGGTTATATGCAGGAAAACAACAACACCTCACCCGATCTTGAAATACAGCAGGTGAGCGTTGATGACGGCGATGATATTGTAGCACAGGATATAGTTGGCGAAAAAGCTGATATTAAGCCTAAACCATTTTATAAAATGCCGAAATTTATTATCGGCGTTGTCATTGTCGTTGCCGTGCTTGCGGCGATAATCGCCTTTGCCGTTTCAAGTTCAAATTCCGACAACGGCAAAAAAGCAACCGCAAATTCGGGCACTGCCGATGTTGTCACGAATGATGACGGCAAAAATGCCCTAAAAATCGGCAACACGGAAATTTCCGTCGGAATGTATAATTGTTATTACAGTCAGGTTGTCAGCCAATATCTTTATTATGCCGACAAGGGCTATTATACAATAGATAAGACAAAGGATTATTCACAGCAAAAAACAACCGATTCAAATGGCAACGAAACTACTTGGGCTGATTTGTTCGTGCAGGACACAATCACTCAGCTAAAACGCACCGTCGCGCTCTACGAGGCGGCTCAAAAATCGGGGCTGACGATAACAGATTCACAGCAAAAACTCATTGACCGGACGCTTGCCGATATTAAATCCGCGGCAGAGAAGGAGGGCGTTGACCTCTCAACATATATTCAAAACAATTACGGCGAGGGTTGCACCTATTCCGTTTTGAATGAGGTTTATAAGCAAAATTATTTAGCCGAGGCTTATTACGAACGCCTTGTTATAGGCACTTCGTCAACCAATGACGAGATTGAAAAATATTTTTCAAGCCACAAGGACGAATGTACCGGTGTTGATTTAAGCTATATTCAAATAGGTTTTGAAAGTGATTCGACCGATGCAGAAAATTCGGCTCAAAAGTGTGTTGAAAAAATCAATTCTCAAAAATCACTCGATGAAAAAAAGTCAAAGCTTAAATCTCTTATCCCCGATGTGTGCTCCAAAAGCATTAAAAACTATGCTTCGTCGGGCTATTTTAAAACAGAAAAGGACGCCGAGCGGTATATCGTCAATTCTGCCGATACCTCACTTAAAAAGACAGATACAACACTCGTGTCTGACGGTATAAATTGGCTGTTTTCAAGCGATACCGCAGTCGGCTCGTGCAAGTATTTTGTCGATAAAAATAATTCTGTCGTGTTTGTTATTTTAAAAACAGGCAAGGCTGAAGTTTTGAACGATACGGTCTATTCCGTTCGCCATATGCTCTTCAAAGCAGCGAGCGAAAGCGACTCGAATACCGTCACAAAAAAAGCGATTAACGCTGCAGAAAAGCGTGCCGATTCCGTTCTTTCTCAATTTGAGTCAACCGATAAAACCGAGCTTTCGTTCGCAATTTTGGCAGACGAAAATTCCGACGATGAAAAAACGATTTCGTCCGGTTCATACGGCGTTTTCGGCGGACTTTTGGGCGGTATCAAAAAGGGTGAATATCCTACCGAGTTTGACGAATGGGTGACAGATTCATCACGCAAAAAAGGCGATGTCGCAAAAGTTTATGTCAAAAATTCATATACCGGATATCACCTGATTTATTTTATCGGCTCGCAAAAGAAATATCAATTCATTTGTGCGGATGCCTTGAATAACGAAAAAGTCACCTCAAAAATGAACACTCTCGTTGACGGCGCAAAAACGATTAAGTATCAAAACGGTATGAATAATACTCAAACCGCTAAGCCTGAATCAACAACTGCCGCAACGCAGTCAACTACAAATAATAAGGCAAATTAAACAAAATGACACGCCTTGTTTTGTTCAATATTAACACTATTAAAATAATACTTGTAATATTTACAAAAGTAGTGTAAAATATTAAACAGTTTAAAAACCATTAAAAAGGATGAATAAGATGGCTAAAGATAACGAAAAAGAAATTCTTGAAGAAAATCTTGAGGATAAGGATACCGAAGTATCCCCCAAGGAGGCAAAAAAGCTTGCCAAGTTAGAGGCAAAGCAAAAAAAGGCTGATGACAAAATCGATGAGCTTTCAGACCAAATTGACAAGCTCAGAGAGGATATTAAAAATCAGCCCGACCAAAAGGCTAAAAACAAGCTTCGTAAACAGCGCGACGAATTGATTGCTCAGCGCGAGGGCATTTACACAAGCAAAGACGGAATGACAATCCCGATGTCAAAGAAAAACAAAAATATCATCAAATCGGTTATTGCAATCGTTCTTATTGCTGTTCTTCTCTGCGTTTACATAGTAACAGGTGCCGCTCGTCACGGCTTGCTCAGCTATTTCGGAGTGCCGCAGGATACTCTCACCGCTTATACCATCACAGACGGCGACGGCAATTCACACAATATCAAAGTCAGCACATACAACTATTATTTTGCTGTTGAATACAATAATCTTCGCCAAAAGAAATCAACATATTCACAGTACAGCGCACAGTACGGTCTTGACCTTTCGTCAATGAAACTTGATGTTGATTTTGAAAAAAAGCTTTCAAAGCAAACAACCACAAACGACGACGGCAAAACCGTTACTTGGGCACAGTATATCGACGACGAGGTTAAGGATAATATCAAATCAACCTACTCGTATTACTACGAGGCTGTTAAAGCAAACAACGGTAAAGAGCCTTCAATCACAGATGACCAAAAGAAAGAGCTTCAGGAAACCCTTGATAAATACGAGTCATCGGCTAAAGAGGCAGGTTATGCTCTTGACGGCTATTTAAAGGCTGCAATGGGTAAGGGCGTTGATTCCGCTCTTGTTAAAAGAGAAATGACAATCGCTTACATTTCAGATAACTACAAAAACGGTTTGACCGACAAGTATGCCGAAAAGGGATATTCCGAGGATGTGTATAATACATATAAGAAAGAGCATAAGTCCGACCTTTTGGCTGTCGATGTAAAATATTTTGAGTGCTCATCTGCCGACGATGCCAAAAAATTCAAAAAGGCATTAAAAGCTGACGGTTCAAACTTTGCAGAGCTTGCATCAAAATATTCATCATCCGATTGGGATAAAACAGCAAACAAGGATGCTGTCGAAACAACATATTACGATATGACACGCTCTACATTCAAGGGCTTGAGCGCTGCTATCGCTTCTGCCGATTCCGAAAAGGATAAGAATGGAAACGAAACTTATTCAAACCTTGACTGGCTCTATTCAAGCGACAGAAAAGCAGGCGATGTAAACACAAATCAGGATATTACCTCTGTTGTTTATATCATCAAGCCGGCTCACTATCCTACAACAAACACAGTAAATATTCGTCACATTCTCGTAACTCCTTATTATACCGAAAAGGACAGTGACGATTCTTCATCGTCAAGCAAGGATGCAACCGAGGCTACAGCCGATCAGTGGAAAGCTGCATACAAGCAGGCACAAACTATCCTTAAGGAATATCAAAAAGGCAAAAAGACTGCCGATTCTTTCGGCGAACTTGCTAAAAAATACAGCGAGGACAACAACGCAAGCAAGGGCGGCGTTTACGAAAATGTCACTCCAAACCAAATGGTTTCAACATTTGACGCATGGTGCTTCGACTCTGCAAGAAAAGCAGGCGATGTCGAAATTGTTAAAACAAAATTCGGCTACCATGTAATGTATTTTGAAAAGAAAAACGATATGCCTACTTGGAAGTATAATGCACAGCAGGCTATGGCAGGGGAGGACAGTAAGTCCGCTTCCGACAAGATTGATTCAAAATACACCTCAAAAACAAACTCATTCGGTAAATATTTCTTCGAGATTGATACCGATATCGATTCATAATTGTTCTAAATTTCACAGAGGCTGCATTATTGCAGCCTCGCGGTTTTTCTAAATGTAAAGGTGAATATATGCCGATTATTCAAAAAAACAACGAAATTCAGCAAGAGGTTGAAAAACTCAAAAAAGAAAATGCCCGCCTCAAAGCCGCACTCTCCGAGTCGGAATTTGAGTGTCAGCGCCTTGTTATCATCAATTCAAATCTTGAAACACAGCTTAACGAGGCAAATCGCGAACTTGGCAAAAACATTCAGGTTTTGCAAAGCCTTAAGGGCGAGATTGAAGAGCTTGTAGACAATCTCAAAAATACAAAACAATAAAGTTATAAATCCCTCTGTTCGGTCATAACCTATACAGAGGGATTTTATTATGAATGATACTGTTTCAAAAAAACAACACACTTTGTCGCTCCAAAACAGAGAAAAACTCGATATAACCGGCGTCAGCGATGTCCCTGCCTTTAATTCGGACGAAATCACAGCGCGTTGCGATTGGGGTACGCTGATTATCAAAGGCTCGAATCTTCATATGGAAACGCTTGAGCTTGAAAGCGGCGTTTTAAAGGTTTCCGGCCGCATTGTTGCCTTGATTTATAACGAAAATTCACCGCAAAAGGGATTTTTTAAGAGGGTGTTTTCATAGCCTCGGGATTAGTTGCCTTTGCACTTCTCGGCTTTGCATTCGGTGCGTTGTTTGATTTGACGGAGTTTTTAAATGCGCTTTTCGGCATAAAATTTGTTTTGGATTTCTTGATGATGTGCGTCTTCGGCGTTGCTTTTTTCGTTTTTCTGCTTGCCTATAATAACGGCGAAATTCGCTGGTATTATTTTGCCGTCAATATTGCCGCATTTTTGACTTATTATTACACCTTGCATAAGTTTTTCGGCAATAGATTGTGCGCTCTTGCCAAAAATATCAACAATTCGGTTAAAAACAGTGCAAAAAAATTAAAAATCGGTAAAAAAAGTTTCAAAAAACTATTGCATTTATATAAATAACTATATTATAATGTATATATCTTGCAGAAAGGCAGTGCATTATGAAAAAGTTATTTAAAAAGCAGCTTGATAAAAAAACTATCATAAAAGCAGTCGGCACATTTGCGTTTGTCGCGTTAATTGTTTATTGCTCAATCGCATTTCTTAACAACACAGCCGATATAAGCCGCCTTAATGCAAAAGCCGCCGAGTGCGACGCTCAATATCAACAACAGATTAAGGAGAATGACGAAATTAAGGCAATCGTCAACTCCGATAATAAGGATGATTATATTGAGCAAAAGGCACGCGAAAAAGGCTATGCTAAAGAGGGAGAAACCGTTTATTACGATATTTCCTCAAGCAAATAAATTTTGAGTGTTATGAGTTGCCGCACGGCAACTCTTATTTTTTGAAAAGGATTTTTAGTTTATGAATATGCAAATGGTTGCAACCTGCCTGCTCGGCGTTGAGGGTCTTGTTGCGGACGAGCTTCGCAATATGAATGCCGAAAATGTCAGCGCCCAAAACGGCAGAGTGTTTTTTGAGGGCGACGAGACAATACTTGCCCGTGCAAATATCTGGTCACGCTTCAGCGAAAGAATTTTGATTGTTGTCGATACTTTCAGGGCTTATACTTTTGACGACCTTTTTGAGCGTGTCAAAACTCTTCCTTGGGCAGAGTTTATCGGCAGTACCGACACTTTCCCGGTCAAGGGCTATTCAATTGCGTCTGTTTTGCACTCCGTTCCCGATTGCCAAAGCATCATCAAAAAGGCGATTGTCGAAAGCCTTAAGGAGGATTACAATATCTCTTGGTTTGAGGAGAGCGGACCTGTTCATCCGGTGCAGTTTTCCATTATGAAAGACGAGGTCACAATTATGCTCGACACCTCGGGCAAAGGCTTGCACAAAAGGGGATACCGCCCGGTCGGCAACGATGCTCCGATTCGCGAAACGCTTGCCGCCGCTATGTGCAGTCTCTCAAGGCTTCGCCACTACCACACTATGTATGACCCCTGTTGCGGAAGCGGTACGGTGTTGATTGAAGGCGCGTTGCTTGCAAACAATATCGCCCCGGGAATCAATCGAAATTTTGATGTCGACAGATGGGGCTTCATTCCCGAAAGCGTTTGGATGAGCGAGCGCGAGAGATGCCGCGACCTTATCAAAACCGATACAGACTTTGTGGCGTTCGGTACCGATATTGACCCCAAAGCAATTGAACTTACGCTTAAAAATGCCAAAAATATCGGAGTCGACAAGTTTATCCGTGCTTCGGTTGCAGATATTAAAAATTTCGACCCGACTACCGAGCGAGGTACGCTTATCACAAATCCGCCGTACGGCGAGCGTATGCTTGATGTCCGCGAGGCAGAAAAGATTTATCGCATTATGGGCGACAAATTCGTTGCAAAGCACGGCTGGAGCTATGGCATCATTTCACCCGACGAGGAGTTTGAAAAATGCTTCGGCAGAAAGGCTGACAAGCGCCGCAAACTTTACAACGGCATGATAAAATGCCAATATTATATGTATTTTAAATAATTTCAAATGTCATTGCATATAAAATGTATGTAATGGCATTTTTTATCTATATTTTGTGAAATATTTGTAAACGCTATTGACAAATAAAAAAAAGATGCTAAAATATAGTTAGCACTCGAGATAAGGGAGTGCTAACAAGCAGAAATTTAATTCAGAGGTGACATACAATGACAATCAAACCACTTGCAGACAGAGTTTTATTAAAATCTGTCGAGGCAGAGGAAACAACACAATCAGGAATCATCCTTGCGGCTTCCGCACAGGAAAAACCCGAAATGTCAGAAGTAGTAGCAGTAGGACCCGGCACAGACGAGCATCCTATGACTGTTTCTGTCGGTGATAAGGTTATTATCAGCAAATACTCGGGTACTCAGGTTAAACTTGACGGCACCGAATACACAATCAGCGAGGTTAAGGATATTCTCGCAGTAGTAGAATAATTTTGAGGTGATTTATAATGGCTAAGGATATTATTTACGGCGAAGACGCAAGAAAAGCGCTTCAGGCAGGTATTGATAAGCTTGCAAACACAGTTAAAATTACATTAGGCCCAAAGGGCAGAAATGTTGTTCTTGACAAAAAATACGGCTCACCGCTCATCACTAACGACGGTGTAACAATCGCAAAGGAAATTGAGCTTGAGGATTCTTTCGAGAATATGGGCGCTCAGCTTGTTAAAGAAGTTTCATCAAAAACAAACGATGACGCAGGCGACGGTACAACAACAGCAACACTTCTTGCACAGGCACTCGTTCGCGAGGGTATGAAGAATGTTGCCGCAGGCGCAAACCCGATGACGGTTAAAAACGGTATCAAGAGCGCAGTTGATGTCGCAGTTAAATCTGTTAAGGCAAATTCAGTTGCAGTTAAGGACAATGACGATATTGCTCGTGTAGCAACTGTTTCTGCGGCAGATGAGTATGTCGGCAAACTTATTGCCGAGGCTATGGAAAAAGTTTCTGCCGACGGCGTTATCACAATCGAGGAGTCAAAAACAGCCGACACAACTTGTGAGGTTGTAGAGGGCATGCAGTTTGACCGCGGCTATATCTCACCTTATATGGTAACCGATACAGACAAAATGGAAGCTGTTATCGACGACGCAATGCTCCTTATCACAGATAAGAAAATCAGCACCGTTCAGGATATTCTTCCTCTTCTTGAGTCTGTTCTCAAAGCAGGCAAAAAGCTTGTTATCGTTGCAGAGGATGTTGAGGGCGAGGCTCTTCAAACAATCCTCCTCAATAAACTTCGCGGCACATTCACATGCGTTTGCGTGAAAGCTCCGGGCTTCGGCGACAGAAGAAAGGATATGCTTCAGGACATTGCAACACTTACCGGCGGTCAGGTTATCACTTCCGACCTCGGACTCGAGCTTAAAGACACAACAATGGATATGCTCGGCCAGGCTCGCCAGGTTAAGGTTACAAAGGAAAATACAATCATCGTTGACGGCGCAGGCGACAGCGACGCTATCAAGGCTCGTGTAGGTCAAATCAAGTCTGCTATCGAGGCTTCAACATCAGATTTCGACAGAGAAAAGCTCCACGAAAGACTTGCCAAAATGGCAGGCGGCGTAGCAGTTGTTAAAGTCGGTGCCGCAACTGAAACAGAAATGAAAGAAAAGAAACTCCGCATCGAGGATGCTCTCGCAGCCACAAAGGCAGCAGTAGAGGAGGGCATTGTTGCAGGCGGCGGCGTTGCTCTTATCAACGCTATTCCCGAGGTTGAAAAGCTCCTTGACACTGAGGATGCCGATTTCAAGACCGGTGTTAAAATCGTTCTTAAAGCACTTGAGGAGCCTGTTCGCCAAATCGCAGCAAATGCAGGTCTCGAAGGCTCTGTTATCGTTGACAAAATCAAGAACAGCGAGGACGGCTACGGTCTTAACTTCGCTACAAACGAGTATGTCGATATGATTAAGGCAGGCATCGTTGACCCGGCAAAGGTTACTCGTTCGGCTCTCCAAAATGCCGCATCTGTTGCAGCAATGGTTCTCACAACCGAATCACTTGTAACAGATATTAAAGACCCGCAGGCAGATGCCGCACAAGCAGCCGCAATGGCAGCCGCATCACAAGGCGGAATGTATTAATTTAATGCATTAATGCAAATATACAAATCTAAAGCCGCACGCTTTTGCGTGCGGCTTTTTTCTGTCTGCTTTGTTTTTTCTATTTGTTCGGCTTCATCTTGTCGCTTATTCCCAAAATATAATCGGTGCTCACATCATAATGTTTTGCAAGTTTAATCAATATCTCCGTCGGAATATCAAGGTCGCCTCGTTCGTAATTGCTGTAAACGCGCTGTGAGCAGTTCAGGATTTTTGCAATCTCTCGTTGCTTATAAATGCTTTACTTAAAGCTTGCTCACAATCTCAAAAAACTCATTTTTACTCATCATATTGTTGATGCAGGAGAGGAGGGAGGAGGTTGAGAGAAATTCCGGCAGGTCAAGTTTTTTGAGCAGTGCTTTTTTTCTTTCTTTTGCATTCGGCGTGCCGGATAAGCCTGCCTCGTACAAATCAAAATTAGTCAACGGGTCGGGATTTGCTGTTGCCTCACAGGCAATGCCTGCTTTTTCAAAAGCGGCGAGCAAAACCTCCTTGCTCATACCTTCAACGCCGAGCTTGCCCTCTTTTGAGGCATGCTCCTTGCGGCGTTCCTTGCCCAAAATGTCGGGGATATAAACATTCGTTATTCTGTCTTTCTGCACTCCCGACGAAATGTAATTTCTTATCATAAAGCCTGCGTGGTCGGAGTCGGTCAAAACGATGATTCCGCGCTCTTTTGCAAGCTTTTTGATGAATTTCAGCTTTTCCTTGTCCTTGAACACGCCAAAGCCGTTCGTTTCGATTATAAACGCGTCAACAATGTTTGAAAGCTTGATTTTGTCATACTTTCCCTCAACGATTATTGCCTGCGTGATTTTCAGCCTTTCGTTCATCATTCGTTCCTCAGCATAAACAACTTTGCGACAGCCTCTTCAAGCAAAATTTTGCCGTCAACCGATGTCGACTTGAGCATTTCGTCAGTTTTTGAAAGTGCGTCAATCGACTCCCTCAAACTCTCGGTGCTTATGTTTCTGCAATTTCGCGCCGCATTTGAAATCAAAAATTCGCGACCTTTGTAGTTGAAATATTTTGCAATGTCGCTCTCGCTCTCTCCTGCCGATTTTGCGCACTTTGCACGGTACATATCAATATAGCATGACGAAAGCACCGCGAGTATTCCGACAGGCTCTTCCTTGTTGGCAAAAAGCGCGTTTAAAACGCCGTATGCGCCGTCGCTGTTGCCGGCAAGGATAAACTTCGATAAATCGTAAACGCGCGCCTGCAGGCTTTTTACCGCAATTTCGTCAATGTGCTCTTTTTTTATTTCGCCCTCGCCGATATAAAAGCAAAGTTTTTCCGTTTCGTTGAAAACTGTTTTTAAATCACTGCCTACAACAGAAATCAAATACCTTGCGTTTTTCGAGTCAATTGTGCATCCGCGCTTTTTTGCCGATGCCACAATCAGCCTTGCAATGTCGCCCTCGGTGCGCTTGTTCAGCTCTGCAACACTGCCTGCCTTTGCAAACGCCGTTATAAGCGACTTGAATTTATCGTTCTTTTTTGTGTCGACCGCGAGCGAGTCATACCAAAATACAAGCACGCAGGTGTCGGGCACATCTTTCAAAAATTCTTTTATTTCCTTGCAGTCGTTTGCCGATTTGTCAAACGGATAATCGCGAACAAGAATAAAAGAATATTCCGCCATCATCGGCACGGTTTCTGCGTCCTGTAAAATGTCTGAAATCGAAATGTTCTTGCCGTCATATCTGTGATAATTAAAATCGGCAAACGCAGGGTCAACTACCGCGCTTGTGAGCTTGTTTACATAATGCTCTTTAAGATAAGACTCCTCGCCGTAAATAAAATAGACATTTGAAAACTGCCTGTTTTTAATTTGCGCCTTAAGCTCCGCTTCGTCTATTTTTGCCATGTGCCGATCCCTCTTGCCTTGTAGTTTTCGCCGTAAAATGTGTATATCGCCCTTGTGTCGGAGTTTATTTCACCGTTGGCATCGGTTATTTTGCCGTCGGTGATTTTTATATCGCAGTCCCTGTTATTTCGACCGTTGTAAATCTTAATGCCGTTGATTTGAATTTCAAACTCGGCTGAATTTCCTTCATCAAGATTATACTTTATATTGACACCGCTGGCAAGAGTGTTTTTGTATTCACTGCAAACGGTTATATCCTTGATTTGCCCATCTTCAAGCAGACTCGCGTCAAATGACGGCGTAATGTATGTGTTACAGCCGTATGCGTCTGTGATTTTCTTTGCATATTTGCAACTGTCGGAGTCAATCAAAATGTCAATATCGCCGTGGCTCATATTCAAAAATCCGTTTGCCGCAGAATAAGCACTCTTGCTGTCAACGCCGAAAAGCACCGTCGTGTCCTCGCATCTCAAAACAATCGCACCGCTTCCGATATACATTTTCGGCAACTTTTGATTATAAAATGTGTTTACGCATCCGCAAACTATCAACAACGCTGTGTTGATAACTGCAGCGGTTTTGATTAGTCCTTTCCTGCCGAGAATAAACGGAATTGCAAAAATTATTAGAATTGCGGCAATAATCAGCCCGAAATATTCGCCGAAATTAAGCATTGCCGTGTCAAACGATGCAAACCACGCCGTTATTTTTAAAATGACAAAATTGAGCCAGCGGATTATGAATATCGCCGCACCCGAGAAAATGTTTATCTTTATAAAAAAATACCCTGCGAGCGACAGAATTACCGATAAGCTTCCGAGCGGAACAAGCACAATATTGCACAAAATTCCCGAAAGGCTTGCATAGCCGAAAAATGCGTAGCTTACCGGCAGGGAATAAACCATTACGCTTGCGCCCACAAGTGCCGATGAGATTATTTTTGCAAATGGCGTTGCAACAACGGTTACAACAAGTCCGTCACACTCGCTTGTTGCATCTTTGTCAATCAGCTTTATCAAATACGGATACAGCGTAATCAGTGAAAGCACTGCAAGAACGCTCAACATTGCGCTTAAATCATACACAGCAAACGGATTTAGGCATATCAAGAATACCGCAAATCCAAGCGAGTTGAGCGCGTCGGGACGCCTCTTTATAATCCTGCCGCCGAGCATTACAAGAAGCATTATTCCTGCACGGATTACAGATTTGGAAAATCCTGCCACGCCTATATAGACGAGTACACAAATTGCCAAAATGAGTGCGCTTGCCTTGTCTTTTACTTTTATTCTTTTTAAAATCCATGCGAAAGCCGCTGTTATTACAGTAAGATGCAAGCCGCTGACAGCCATGAGGTGCGTTGCGCCGGCAAATACAAAGTCGGTGTATGCCTTGTCAGACAGCAGGCTGTTTTCACCGGTTAAAAATGCGGCAGAAAGCGCACCCTCATCGCCGCCGATTTGTGCAAACAGCGTGTTGATTATGTCTTCGCGCAGTAAAAGTGTGTATTTCCACGGCGAATTTATTTTGTTTCCCGTGGCAGTAAATTTTGAGCCTTTAGCGCTCAAAAATATCTTTTCTCCCCAATAACCATATGATGACGACGCATTGTCGGCAATAGAATAAAATTTCAACTTGCCTTTGATTGTTTCGTAATAATCGGCATTGATTTTGCGTGTGGATTTTACACGGAGCTTTATGTTTTGCGGTGCTCCGTCACAATCTATTTTTGTTGTTTTGACGGTATAAACATAATTTCCGTCACCGTCGATTTTCGCAATGTCGGTTATATAAAATTCGGTGTCCGCCTCGGCGGAATCAAGCGAAAGTTGCGGTGCAACCGTTGCGTTGTATGTGCAAAGAAACACTCCGCAGGCAAAAACGCCGGATATAAGACATACAAATACCGCTTTTTCCTTGCCTTTAAAAATTACAAGGCTTGCCGCTGACAAAACGGCAAGCCCTAACATAATTAGGCTGATTGAATTTACGGGGAGTAGGATTATCACAAGCAGTGTAACCGCTGTGCTGAAACCTATGTGCGTAAAAATTCGCTTCATTGATTATTCAATCGGCTCAACAAGAAATGACACACTGAGTTTTTCGCCCGATTTGAGCTTGTATTGCTCTCTTACATATGCTTGTCCCGGCATATCGCCGCCGATGCCTTGCTGCGTTGCGTCAACTGTTACGCAAATATTTCCGCTCCTGTCGACTTCATTCATGTGCTGGAATGAGTCAAGCTGTTGCGGCGTGTACGGAAGTGCCGAGAACATAATCGGCTTGTCGTAATATGCTGTAACTTTTATTCCGCAGTTCTTTTTGTTTGTAAGTGCAAATTCTCTTACATCGGCTCTCGTACTGCTTTCCTGTGGCCTCATATATGTGTATTCAAATTCGGATAACGGCATTTTGTATTTTCCGATTTTATAGCCTTTTTTTCTGTCGGTGTATGACGGAGCAGGACCTCTGCCGTACCATGACACATTGTTAAATTCGTTGCTCACGCCGAACATACAGCCGAATCTGATAGGCGTTGCAGTCGGAATGCCGCTGTGATATACGGCGATTTTTCCGTCACCGTAAACCGTGTATGAAATGTATGCGCTTTTCATCATCGGGATGCTGAGCGCACATTTGATTTTAACCGCGCCGTTTTCGGTTGAAACGGTTGTTTTAAGCGCCTTTGCTTTTGTTGCCGCATTCTTCCATCTGTAGTAGGGATGGAGCTTGATAACCGGCGGAACAAAGTTGAACGCGTCAATATCGTTATCGGTCAGCGCTCTGAAATAGTTTGGAGCGATTTTGTCGGTCAAAAGCTCCTTGCCGTTTGAAACAAAGCTTTCGATTGCGCCGTTGTTTACAACAACGCTGAAACCGTCGCCGTTTACAATTACACAGCTGCCCTTTTGGTCAAATTCAATGTGTTTTTCGCTTGGTTTGATGGTCGGCTTTGCTTCCTCAACAAGTACAAATTGGTCCCACGCAATCTCTGCGTTTGATTTAATATATCCGTTTTTGCGCTTTGTCACAAATGAAACTGTGAGTATGCATTCCTTGTCCTGCGGCAGTGCGCTGTAATCGTAAGGAATGTCGATGTATTCCTCCTGCATCGGTGCAACGCTGAATTTCTCAAGCTCGCCGCTTTCGATTTCCTCACCGCGGCACTCGATTTTCCACTTGCATTTGTATTTGTTTACATCTGTAAAGCGAAGTCTTGAGCGGACATTAAATCTGCCCTTTGTTATGTCAAACGCCGTTGTCACAATCGGTCTGTATCCGTGTTGAACCTCGAAATACTGCGGATGCGGATTTCTGTCTGCCGAGATAAGTCCGTTTGCGCAAAAATATGTGTTACTGCCTGTCATTGCGGTTGTGTTAATCGGGCTGTACCAATGCCTCGGCTCGTCCTTTTCAAAGTCGGTTCCGTAAAGCAGGTTGAAACCGTCGTAATCCTTGTTTACTCTCTTTTCGTCAATCGCTTGGTCAACCCAATCCCAAATAAAGCCGCCGCACATATTGTCATACTTCTCAAAATCGGCAATGTATTCCTCAAAGTTGCCGAGCGAGTTTTCCATGCTGTGCGCATATTCGCAAAGCAAAACCGGCTTTGTATACATTTCTGCAGCAATCGGCTTGCTGTCTGCGGCAAGCTGATTTGCAATGTTGTCATAAAGCGAAATCGTTATAGGTTCTTTTTCACCGAGTTTTCTCATCGTTTCCGCATCAGGGTACATTCTCGATATAACATCGCTCTTTGTCAAATCAAAGTCGCCCTCGTAGTGGAACGGCCTTGTATCGTCAAGTTTAAGCGCCGCCTTTTTCATTTCGGCAAAGTTTGAGCCGTCGCCTGCTTCGTTTCCGAGCGACCACATAAATATGCTCGGTCTGTTCCTGTCACGCAGCACCATTCGCTCCATTTTGTCAACAGCCGCACCGGTCCAAAGCGGATTGTTGCCCGGCACGCCCTTGCGCCTTACACCGTGGCTCTCAAGGTCGCATTCGTCCATTACATAAAATCCGAGTTCGTCGGTGTAATCATAAAAAATCTCGTCATCGGGGTAATGCGATGTCCTGATAGCATTGATGTTTGCGTTTTGAAGAAGCTCGAAATCTCTTTCATAGCTTTCCTTCGGCACAGCCCAGCCGTAGCGATAGTCAAAATCGTGTCTGTTGACGCCGAAAAGCATCAAATCCATTCCGTTGAGCAAAAGTTTTTCACCTTTGATTTCAACCTTCTTAAAACCTATATTGTATGTCTTTGCCGCAATAATCTCGTGATTCGAGCTGATAGCCATAACAAGTTTGTAAAGATTCGGTTGTTCTGCCGACCATTTCTTTGGATTTTTGATAAATTGCGAAAGCTTGATTGTTGCCGTTTCGCCCGGTGCAATCTCCGTTTCACCCTCGCCGATAGGCGTTTCTTTGCCTGTGTCAGAAAGAATAGATGCTTGAAATCTTACGGTCTTTTTCTCACTGTTATAGTTTTTTATGTATCCGTCAAGCGAAAGTTCGCTGTCCTTGTATTCTTCGTCCAAATCGGTTTTTACATAAAAATCGCGAAGACAGGTTTTCGGCTCGGCATAGAGAAATACTTCTCTGTAAATGCCGCAAAGCCACCACATGTCCTGATCCTCGAGATAGCTTGTTGCCGCAAAGCGGTAAACCTTTGCACAAACAAGGTTTTCGCCCGATTTGAGATATTTTGTAACATCAAATTCGTGCGGAGTCATCGAGCCGGTTGAAAAGCCGACATATTCGCCGTTTACCCAAACTTCAAGTGCGGCTTTGCACGCAGAAAAGGTCAGAAAAATTTCTCTGCCGTCCCATGTTTCCGGCAGAGTAAAACTCCTGCGATAAAATCCGATTTCCTGCATCGTCGAGTCAATTTTCGGAATTTGCGATTTAACTCTGCTGAGTGCTCTCGGAAATGTGCTTGCATAATAATAAGGCACGCTGTATCCCTCCGTCTGCCAAACAGACGGAACTTTGATTTCGCCCCACTTCGAATCGTCGAAGTTTGGACTTTGAAAATCGCTCGGCTGGTTTTCCATACCGCGTTGCCAATAAAATTTCCATTGACCGTTTAGGCTTTGCTTATATTGCGATTCTTCGCCGCTCATTGCCTGCTCAATGCTGTCAAACGGCATTGAAAAGGTGTGCCCGTCCTCTTTGTTTATCTTGAAGGTACGCGGGTCCTCCCAAATGTATTTGTAAGCCATAATTTTACCCCTTTGCTTTACATAAATTTACAGTTTAATAATATAGTAAAATTGCCCAAAAGTCAACCGATATTGCGTTTATTTAATACTTTCTCGTTTTAATATTGCGGCAGTAAATAAATTGTGATATAATACCAACAATAATATGGAATTGCCGAAATTCCGAACTTTAGGAGATATTGTAATGATTGAAAGAGTTAACGAAAGCAATCTTCAAGAATATGAAAACTTTATAAAATCACATCCAAAGGGACTTTTTCAGCATTCTTCCAAGTGGGCAAAAGTTAAGTCCGCCTGGAAATGGGAGGCTGTAATGCTTAAAGAGGACGGTGAAATCAAGGGCGCGGCGGCTGCTCTTATCCGTTCAATCCCTGTTATAAAAAATTCGCTTATGTACGTTTGCCGCGGCTTTACCGCAGACGAAAACGATTTTGACACATTCGACAAACTTTTTGATGCATTAAAGCAAATCGGCAAGGAGTACAAGGCTTATTGCATCAAAATCGACCCCGAAATACTCATTTCAAATACTGCATACAAACAGCATTTGCTCGACAAGGGTTTTGTTGAGCTTAATCCCGGTTGCATGGATTTTGAAAATGTTCAGCCGCGCTTCGTTTATTGTTTTGATTATAACGGTATGAACGAGGACGAGCTTATGCTCACCTTTAAAAGCGATTACAGAAACAGAATTCGCAAATCATACCGCAAGGGTGTAGAAGTTAAAATCTGCGGCAAAGAGGCTCTTGACGATTTCGTTAGGATTATGGGCGAAACAGGGGAGAGAGATAATTTTTCAACAAGACCCAAATGGTATTTTGAAAAAATCCTCGACTGTATGACAGATGATGCAAGGCTCTATATGGCTTATTACGAGGGCAAGGCTATTGCCGGCACAATCGCCATTAAATGGGGTCAAAATGTTATGAAATATCAATACGGCGCCTCGTCAAACGCCCACCGCAATGTTTACCCAAACTATGCTCTCCAGTGGGAGATGATTAAGTGGGGTCTTGAATGCGGCTCAAAAACATACGACTTCGGCGGAATCAGCGGCGACTGCCAAAATCCCGAAAATTCACACTACGGCTTGTGGAGATTTAAGCACGGCTTCGGCGGCGAAATGAGAGAGTTTGTCGGCGAGTTTGACTATGTAATCAATAAACCGGTTTATAATTTGTATAATTTTGCGTTAAAGGTATTGAAAAAAATCAGATAATGAGCAGATATGTTATAAATAGAAAAGACCTCGATGAAAATATCGAGATAATCAAGAAAAAAGCAGGCGTGCCGCTCATCGGCGTTGTCAAGGGCAACGGCTACGGATTCGGAATAAAGGAGCTTACCTCCGTTCTTCTTCAGCACGGTATTAAAACCTTTGCCGTTACCGAGGTTACGGATATTCCGGAGCTTAAGGAAATTTTGCTCGATGAGGATATCCTCGTTATGCGCTCTACCTGCCTTGAAAACGAGGCTGAAATTGTTGCCAAAAACGGTGCGATTGCCACAATTGGCTCACTGCGCGCCGCACAGGTGATGAATGCCGTTTCCGAGGAGCTCGGAGTTGTCACAAAATGCCATCTAAAAATTGATACCGGTATGGGCAGATATGGTTTTATGCCGTCGCAGGTTGCTGACGCCGTTAAATGTTATTCGCTCCCGAATTTGAAATTTATCGGCGCTTATACTCATTTCTCGTCGGCGTTTCGCAATAAGGAGCTTACAAAGGCACAGCTTGTAATGTTTAAGGATACTATGGCTCAAATTCAAAAAGAGGTCGGCGATGTCGGTATTCTTCACTGCGCAAATTCACCGGCACTTTTGAATGTCGACAATGTTTCACTCGATACTGTCAGAATCGGTTCGGCTTTCACCGGAAGGGTTATCACGCGTAGTAAAAGCGGTCTGCACCGCCTCGGCTCGCTTCAGGCAGAGGTTGTCGAAACAAAAACCGTTCCCAAGGGATATTCAATCGGATATAACGGATTGTATAAAACTAAGCACGAAACAGAGGTTGCCATCGTCCCAATCGGTCACTATGACGGCTTCGGACTTACAAAAGAAAAGGAATTTTACGATTTCCGTTATGTATTAAGTGTGTTTAAACGCTTTTTAAAAAAACAGCAAATGTATGTCAAAATCAACGGCAGAATGTATCATGTTATCGGCGAAATCGGCTTGAGCCACTGCGCTGTCGATGTCACCGGCGGCGGAGTTAAGGTCGGCGATACTGCAAGTGTCGATATTTCGCCCCTTATGGTCAATCCCCGCCTTGAACGAGTATTTGAATAATCGCCGTTTAAATTCTAAAATCAAATAATGATTAAAAGCCTCCCGTTGGAGCACACTGAACAAAATCAGTTTGCCCGATGGGAGGCTTTTTTGTCGCTGTATCTTGCTTTGTTACAATTTTTTGTTGCGCGATATATTTTCCTGTTTATTTAACTTTCAGCCACATTGCAAGCACGCCGAAAACTTCTCTTGCGTAAAACGGCGGTTTGGTGTAGTCTACCGTTTTTGACGGCACTGCCTTTGCGCTCAATCCGTGGCGTTTGCATATCATCAGCGCACGCCTTATATGATATTCCGATGTTGCAATTGCGATACTGTTTGAAAGTCCGTTTTTTTCAATTATTTTTTTGCAAAATTCAATGTTTTCGTCGGTCGAGGTCGATTCGTTTTCGATAAAAAGTCTGTTTTTATCAACACCGAATGATTGCATCAAATCATACATACATTCCGCCTCGCTTATATTTTCATCTGCGCCCTGACCGCCGGAGAGAATAGCAACGGCGCTCTCGTTTTTCTTCATATATTTCGCTGCGGCACGGCATCTTTCAACAAGTGCAAGGCTCGGTTTATCCCATTTCACTCTGCACCCCAAAACAATCAGCGTCGATTCGCTTTTTGCCGTCATTTTTGCGCCGCCGACAACATAAATCATCACCGCCGTAAATAAAATAATTCCGATTAAAAATACTCCGTTAATAATGATTGCCGCCATGTGATTTACCTTGTTGTAAAGCACTCCGTCAAGTATGACGAAAATGCCGACCGCCGCACCGAACGCGTTCCCGATATTCGGCTTTGTTTCCCTAAGCGGCAGTGTATATTCAATTATTGTTAAAGCTCCGATTATTGCGGATAATATTGTTATTTCCATAGAATTCTCCTTTGTGTTGATAATATTTTACCATAAATCATAAAATAATAAAACATCAAAGCTAAAATATTGAACAATTTTACTATCGACTCGAACTCACTTTTATGATATAATAAATTTCGATTTTTAAAATCAAAAATCGAAAAAGAGAGGAAAAAAGTTATGTCTTATGTTGACGAAGTATTAGAGTATGTAAACAAAAAAGACTACAACGAAAAAGAATTTTTGCAAGCAGTCGGTGAGGTTTTGAACTCACTCAGACCGGTAATCGACGCTAACGAGGAAAAATTCCGCAAGGTTGCTCTTCTTGAAAGATTGATTGAGCCGGAAAGAATTCTTCGCTTCCGTGTTCCGTGGATTGACGATAAAGGTCAGGTTCATGTAAACAGAGGCTACCGTGTTCAGTTCAACTCGGCAATCGGTCCTTACAAGGGCGGATTGAGACTTCACCCAAGCGTAAACCTCGGTATTGTTAAATTCCTCGGTTTTGAGCAAATTTTCAAAAACTCACTTACAGGACTTCCTATCGGCGGCGGTAAAGGCGGTTCGGATTTCGATCCCAAGGGCAAAAGTGACAGAGAAATTATGATGTTCTGTCAAAGCTTTATGACCGAGCTTTGCAAGGTAATCGGTGCCGACACCGATGTTCCGGCAGGTGATATTGGTACAGGTGCAAGAGAAATCGGCTATATGTTCGGTCAATACAAGAGAATCCGTGGCACATACGAAGGTGTTCTTACCGGTAAGGGTCTTTCGTACGGCGGTTCACTTGCAAGAACAGAAGCAACCGGCTATGGTCTCCTTTATTTCACAGAGGAAATGCTTAAATGCAACGGCATTGATATTAAGGGCAAAACAGTTTGTGTTTCAGGCTCAGGTAATGTTGCTATCTATGCTGTTGAAAAGGCAGAAATGCTCGGCGCAAATGTTGTAACCGTTTCCGATTCAACAGGTTGGATTTATGATAAGGACGGCATCGATGTTGCTCTCCTTAAGGAAGTCAAAGAGGTTAAGAGAGCGAGACTTACAGAGTATGCAGCTGCCCGTCCGTCTGCCGAATATCATGAGGGCAGAGGAGTATGGCAGATTAAGTGCGACATTGCTCTTCCTTGCGCAACTCAAAACGAGCTTCTTCTTGATGATGCAAAAATGCTCGTTGAAAACGGCTGCATTGCCGTTGCAGAGGGTGCAAATATGCCTACAACACTTGAGGCTACAAAGTATCTTCAGCAGAATGGCGTTATGTTCGCTCCCGGTAAGGCTGCAAACGCAGGCGGTGTTGCTACATCGGCACTCGAAATGAGCCAAAACAGCGAAAGAATTTCTTGGACATTTGAAAAGGTTGACAAAAAGCTTAAAGATATTATGGTTAATATTTATCATAATGTTGACGATGCTGCAAAGAAATACAGCCTTGACGGTGACTATGTATCAGGTGCAAACATTGCCGGCTTTGAAAAAGTTGCAGATGCTATGATGGCACAGGGCATTGTTTGATTTGAGGCTTTAATCAAATTCGCAAAAATTAAACGCATCGCGGTATTAACCGTGATGCGTTTTTTTATGTGTTTGTGTGTTTGTATTATTGCATAATATCACATTGTTATTATCTTACTGCGCTGTTCCTCGCCGCATTTTCTCGGCGGTGCAAAACCAAGACTGTAAATGTCCGTCATTTCACATTCCTTTTCAAATGCGCGTTTAACTTCGTCACTTTTGTCTGCAATATCGCCGTATTTGGCTATAATGGGCAAATTTGCGGCTTTTTTTATTTGCGGCAATAATAACTTGCCTCGCTCGCTGAAACCCAAAATATGCAAATATTGTGGCTCTTTGCTGTCGCTTTTGCTTATTCGGAGATATGCACGCAATATAACTCGCCTTATTCTTGACATTGTGTAGCGCTTCGTTTTGACTTTTTCGTATATTTCATCAAGCGTTGTCGAACTTCTGACTGCCTCAACGATTCTGTTTTCAAGTCCCTCCGACACATCGTCGATTTGCGCAAAATCAGCCGCCGTCATTGTCCGCAGTTTGTAAATCACTGCTCTTTCACAGTTCTTCAGTGTGCAGATTTCACTTTGCGGCAAGCGCTTGCGTATCTCACTTGCACTGTATTCCTCATCGTCGCTGTCATGTCCCTTGCCGATTCGTTTTATCACCGTCGGCTTAAGGCTCGTGTATGTCAAATATTCGATTGCCAAAATGTTGTTCGGTTTGTCGAGAATTGGGGAGCCTACGGCGTTTTTGCGTGCCGTCGGGTACGATACTCCTTTTGCAAGCTCCGCCTTGATTTGGGCGTCTTTTTCCTTGATTTTGTCGGCAACAGCTCTCAACTCGTCAACATTTTCGCATTCTGCGCCGAAAGCAATTGAATCGCAAATGCCTGTGCCCTCAAGAATATTTACTCCTGCCTTGGCGTATCCCTGAGCCGACAGCGTGGAGCATACACCCGGTATCTCAATCACAATATCCGCGCCGTTTTCAACAGCCGTTTTTGCGCGAGTGTATTTGTCATACACCGCAAACTCACCGCGCTGAACAAAATTTCCGCTCATGGCGCATATTACAAAATCGTTTTCCTTTTTTACCGATTCTATCAAATACCGGTGTCCCTTGTGAAAAGGGTTGAATTCGCAAATTATACCGAAAATCATAAAAATATCCTTAATTTGAAGTTTTTCTCTTGACATTTGTATATTATATACTATATTATATATTTTATAAAGTTATATTTCAAGTGTGGAGGGAATATTTTGAAAATTTTAGTTATAAACTGCGGCAGTTCATCGCTTAAATATCAGCTTATGGATATGTCCGACGAATCTGTTCTTTGCAAAGGCGCTATAGAAAGAATCGGCTTGCCGATTTCGGGCGGCGAGGAAAATGTAATCATCAAAGTAAACGGTGAAAAATATACATACGATAAAGAGCTTCCGACTCATGTCGACGCTTTCAACGAAGTTAAATACATTATTTCTGAGGGCGAACATAAGGTTGTTGACAGCTTTGATGAAATTGACGCCATTGGTCACAGAGTTGTGCAAGGCGGCTCAATTTTCCATAAATCTGTTCTTGTTGATGAGCAGGCTGCTGCCGGTGTTAAAAAGCTCGGTCCTTTGGCTCCGCTTCACAACCCCGCAAACCTTCAGGGCTATGAGGCTTGCCTTGCGGTTGTAGGCCCCGATGTTCCGCAGGTTTTCGTTTTCGACACCGCGTTTCATTCAACAATGCCGCCAAAGGCTTATATGTATGCTCTTCCTTATGAGTATTACGAAAAATATGCCGTTCGTCGTTACGGCTTCCACGGCACATCTCACAAGTTCGTTTCTCAAAGAGTTGCGGACAGAATGGGCAAAGATATTAAAGATTTGAAACTCATCACATGCCACCTCGGCAACGGCTCATCAATCGCCGCTATCGAATACGGCAAAGTTGTTGATACATCAATGGGCTTCACTCCTCTTGACGGCTTTATGATGGGTACACGCTCCGGCGGAGTTGACCCTTCGGCTGTAACATACATCATGAAACAGGAAAATCTCACTCCGGACGAGATGGATACAATCCTCAACAAAAAATCGGGTGTAAACGCTATTTCCGGTGTTTCGTCGGATGACAGAGATATTTGCGCTGCACAAAATGCCGGCAACGAAAGAGCAACACTTGCTCACGAAATGCAGGCTTACGAAATCGCAAAGTTCATCGGCTCATATGTTGCCGCAATGAACGGTGTTGACGCAATCGTTTTCACCGGAGGTATCGGCGAAAACGGCTTCTGGCTCAGGTCAAAGGTTTGCTCATATCTCGGATTCCTCGGCGTTCATATCAATGAGTCGCTCAATCAGCAAACTGTTAAAGGCGCAGAGGCAGAGCTTACCGATCCGGAAGACAGAGTAAGAGTATTTATCCTTGCAACAGATGAGGAACTTATGATTGCCAAGGATACCGAAAAAATCGTTATGTCTTTAAATAAGTAATTATTTTAAATAAAATCTACAAAGGAGGATAAAACAATGCCGGAAATTAAGTATGAAATCACAGAACATTTGGGAGTTATTTCCGAAACAGCAAGAGGCTGGACACGCGAAGTAAATATGATTTCATGGAATGGTCGTGAGCCAAAGGTTGACATCAGAGATTGGTCACCGGAGCACGACAAAATGAGCAAGGGCTTGACTTTCACTAAGGATGAATTGGTTGAGCTCACCAAAATTGTTGAAAAGCTATAATTCTTTATACTATTCATAAGGGCAGCTTATCAAGTTGCCCTTGCAATTTTGTATAGCATTAATTAAATTGATTACATTTTGCGCATAATATGTGCAGAATTGAGGTATATAAAATGGAATGGACATCATTAAACGATTTGAGAGAAAAATATCTTTCATTCTTTGAAAGCAAAGGGCACCTTCGCTTGCCTTCATTCTCTCTTGTGCCTAACGGAGATAAAAGTTTGCTTCTTATCAACTCCGGTATGGCACCGATGAAAAAATATTTTACCGGCGAGGTTACTCCGCCGCGTACAAGGGTTACAACATGCCAAAAGTGTATTCGTACACCCGATATTGAGCAGGTCGGCAAAACCGACCGCCACGGCACATTTTTTGAAATGCTCGGCAACTTCTCGTTCGGCGATTATTTCAAAAAAGAGGCAACAGCTTGGGCGTGGGAGTTTTGCACAAAAACTCTCGAACTTCCTGTAGACAAGCTCTATGTCACAATTTATGAAAACGATGACGAGGCTTTTGATATTTGGACAAAGCAAAACGGCGTTGACCCGTCGCACATTGTCCGCCTCGGCAAAGAGGATAACTTCTGGGAGCACGGCTCGGGTCCTTGCGGTCCATGCTCGGAGATTTATTTTGACCGCGGCGAAAAATACGGCTGCGGTTCCCCCGATTGCGGTCCCGGTTGCGAGTGCGACAGATATGTTGAGTTTTGGAATAATGTTTTCAGCCAATTCAACAATGACGGCAACGGCAATTATACCGAACTTGCTCAAAAGAATATCGACACAGGTATGGGCCTTGAAAGACTTGCTTGCATTATGCAGGGTGTAGATAATATTTTCGAGGTTGATACCGTTCAAAACATTATGAAAAAAGTCAGCGAGATTTCGGGTGCAAAATATCACGAAAACGATAAGCACGATGTTTCGCTCCGCGTTATTACAGACCATGTTCGTTCCGCAACATTTATGATCGGCGACGGTGTTATTCCGTCAAACAACGGCAGAGGTTATGTTCTTCGCCGCCTTATCAGACGCGCTTGCCGTCACGGCAGACTTTTAGGCGTTAACGAGCCGTTCCTTTACAAGGTTTGCGACACTGTTATTCACGAAAATCATATTGCTTATCCCGAACTTGCCGATAAGGCAGAGCTTATTAAAAAGGTTATCCACTCCGAGGAGGAGTCTTTCGGAAAAACAATCGACGCAGGTCTTGCTCTTCTTGACGAATATATCGCCAACACAAATGGCTCTGTTTTCTCGGGTGAGGATGCGTTTAAGCTCAACGATACTTACGGCTTCCCGCTTGATTTGACGAAGGATGTCCTTGAGGAAAAGGGTATGACCGTTGACGAAGAGGAATTCAATAAACTCCTTGCAAATCAAAAGGCAACCGCACGCGCAGCCCGCAAGGATGCCGGTGCAGATGCTTGGAAGGGCAATTCAGTAAAAATCAAGACCGATGCAACAGAGTTCCTCGGCTACACCGATTTCACATGTAACGCTGTTGTAAAGGCAATTGTTAATAATGACGGCGAGCTTGTTGATATGCTCGGCGCAGGCGAGCAGGGAACAGTCGTTCTCGACAAAACGGCCTTTTATGCAATGTCGGGCGGTCAGGTAGGCGATACCGGCGTCATCACTTCGGGCGATGATAATTCGTTCGCAGTTGCCGATACTGCTAAAAATGACGATAAAATTTATCTCCACAGAGGCTCCGTTTCAAATGGTGTAATTTCGGTAGGGGATAAGGTTGTCGCAAAAATTGATGCCGACAGGCGTAAATCGATTATGCGCAACCATACGGGTGCTCACCTTCTTCAAGCCGCATTGCGCGATGTTCTCGGCACTCATGTCGAGCAGGCAGGCCAGCTTGTCAACGAAAGCGAAATCCGTTTCGACTTCACTCATTTTAACGCTCTCACCGCTGAAGAAATCGCAAAGGTTGAATCACTCGTCAACGATTTCATCATGAGCGCGTCACCTGTTACAATGCAGGAAATGCCGATTGAAGAGGCTAAAAAAATGGGCGCAATGATGCTTTTCGGCGAAAAATACGGCGATATTGTCCGCGTTGTTAAAGCAGGCGACTTTTCGACCGAATTTTGCGGCGGTACTCATGTTTCAAACAGCGGCCAGCTCGGCTTGTTTAAAATCACAAGCGAGGCTTCCGTTGCTTCGGGTGTAAGAAGAATTACAGCCGTAACGGGCAGCAACCTTATTGCTCTTGCCAATGATAACGAAAAACTTATCAAGGGTCTTGCCGCAACACTCAAAACAGGCGAGAATGAACTTGAATCAAAGGTTGACGCGCTCGTTGCAAAAGATAAGTCAAACGAAAAAGAAATTGTTGCGCTCAATGCAGAAATCACAAAGCTTAAGAGCGCAGATATGTTCAAAACACCCGAAAAAATCGGCGATATTGAGGTGTTCACCGCAAGGGTTGACGGCTCTACTCCCGATGCTTTGCGCTCAATGGGCGATGATTTGAAGGCATCAAACGATAATGCGGTTGCAGTTATCGCCGGTGCAAACGGCGCAAAGGCTACAATCGTTGCAATCTGCGGTAAAAATGCAATTGCCGCCGGTGTCAAAGCGGGTGATGTTGTCCGCGAAGTTGCAAAACTTGCAGGCGGTGGCGGCGGCGGTCGTCCCGATTCCGCTATGGCAGGTGCAAAGGATGTTTCTAAGCTTGACGATGCTCTCTCTGCAGTGAGCGGCATTGTTAAAAATATTATCGGCTGATATTCAGAGAAAGGATAAAACAATGTGCGTTTTTTGTGAAATCATAAACGGCAACATCCCCTCAACAAAGGTTTACGAGGATGATATGATGGTTGCTTTTAAGGACTTGAATCCCGTTGCTCCCGTTCACATTCTCTGTGTTCCCAAGGAGCATATTGAGTCTGCAAACGCAATCACCGCAGAAAACAGTAAATATGTTGCTCATATTTTTGAAAAAATTCCCGAAATTGCAAAATCTCAAAATGTTGAGTCATACAGAATTATCAACAACTGCGGTGAGGATGCGGGTCAAACCGTAAAGCATCTTCACTTCCATCTTATCGGTGGCGTAAATATGGGAGAAAAATTATTATGAGCGAAAAAGAATATTACGAATTGCACATTGCGGGCTTAACCCGTAAACTTCAAAAATTCTCGGTAAGCGACAGCCTCGATATTGCCGCATTCATCCTTTTCGGTGATGTTGAACTGACAGAGCATTGCGCAAGCGAGCTTTTGAAAAAAGTGCCGGAGTTTGATTATATCGTCACTCCCGAGGCTAAATCAATTCCGCTTGCATATGAAATGAGCAGACTTTCGGGCAAAAAATATGTCGTTGCGCGCAAGGGCGTAAAGGTTTATATGGACAATCCTGTTAAGGTTACAGAAACTTCAATCACAACCCAAAAGGAGCAAACGCTTTATCTCGGTCATGAAGACGGCGATTTGCTCGACGGCAAAAGAGTTCTTATTGTCGATGATGTTATTTCAACGGGTGAAAGCCTCAAGGCTGTTCAAAAGCTTGTTAAAGCGTTCAACGGCAACATTGTCGCATCGTGCGCACCTCTTGCAGAGGGCGACAGTGCAGAGCGTGACGATATTGTTTTCCTTGAAAAGTTGCCGCTGTTTTTCAAGTAATACATAAATTTTCAATAACTGCATAATATAAGCAAGTGAGAATATTTCAATTTGCTTGTGTTTATAAATTCAAAGTATTTTTATTTAACGAAAGGTTGTGAACTCTATGAAAAAATACGATCAGCGTAAGGTAGTTCTTGTCGGTTGCGGTATGGTTGGTATGAGCTATGCTTATTCCGTACTTAACCAAAATATCTGCGATGAGCTTGTATTGATTGATGTCAACAAAAAGCGCGCAAGAGGTGAAGCTAACGACTTGGCTCAAGGCTTGCCGTTTGCACCGTCGTCAATGAAAATCAGCTCGGGCGAATATTCCGATTGTTCTGATGCCGATTTGGTTGTTATCTGTGCAGGTGCGGCTCAGCACCCCGGCGAAAGCAGAAGAGATTTGCTCCAAAAGAATTACAAGGTTTTCAAATCAATAGTAAATCCTGTTGTTGAAAGCGGATTTAACGGTGTTTTCCTTGTTGCGTCAAACCCGGTCGATGTTATGACTCAAATTGTTTATGAGCTTTCCGGTTTTCCTGCAGGCAGGGTAGTAGGTTCCGGCACATCACTCGACTCTGCAAGGCTTCGCCATATGATGAGTGATTATTTCAATCTTAATCCGCGTAATGTTCACGCCTATGTTATCGGCGAGCATGGCGACAGCGAGTTTGTTCCGTGGTCACAGTCAAGCGTTTCCGTAATGCCTCTTAACGAAATGAAGGAGAATTACCCGGACCTTGATGAAAATATGGCTACAATCGAGGAAAAAGTTCGCAACAGCGCATATGAAATCATCAATGATAAAGGCGCAACCTATTATGCAATCGGTATGGTCCTTGCAAGGCTTACACGCGCTATTTTGTTTGATGAAAACAGCATTTTCACCGTTTCTTCACTCCTTAAGGGCGAATACGGCGAAAAGGGTATCTATATCGGTGTTCCGAGCGTTGTCAACAGAAACGGCGTGCGTCAGATTGTTGAAATCGAGATGACAGACGAGGAGAAAGAAAAATTCAATCGCTCCTGCACGGTAATCCGTCAGATGCTCAAGGAAATTGATTTATAAAATTTAATTGCAATAATGCAAAACAAAAGGGATACTGCCCAAGCAGTATCCCTATTTTTTATTCAGTTTGATTGTTTCGGCAAAATGTTCTCAATAAATTCGCCGACCTTTTCCTTGTCCTCGCTGTTAAGCTGGCGGTATTTCATTATAATTAACTTTTCATTGTTTTGGAGTTTGCTCAAATATCGGTCGCCGTAAACATCTTCATTATATTTGTTGCCGCTTGCTATGGAAAAACGGTTGTCGCCTGACCTTGCAGTGTTGCCCATTAATGTGTCAAGGCTGATATTATACATTTGCGCAATTTTCACAAGCATATCCGGTTTTGGACTGCTCCTGCCGGTTTCCCACGAGCGATATGTGCTCGAATCATACAGACCGAGCGCCTTCGCAACATCCTGTTGGCGCAAATCGTTTTTCTTTCTGTATGCAATAAGCATATCTCTGACTGTGTTTTTGACACTTGTTTTGTAATCCATATAAATCCCTCTCTTAATCGGTGAAAATTGTTAACACCTTTATGTGACAATTATACACTTATTACACCAAAATTTCAAGCAATATTTTCTTTTTTGACAACATAAATTATTACAATTTATACCGTTAAATTGACAAAAGTATTAAAAAATGGTATCATTGCTTAGTAGATTTAAGACACTTTAGGTAACAAACGGTGATTAACTTATGAAAAACAGATTATATAAAAAAATACTTTGTGTGCTGCTTTCAATTGCGCTCGTTGTCTGCTCCGGCGCGGCATTTTCAATGTCAATCGAGGCGGCGAATTATACCGAACAGTTAAAGGCAAAGGGCTTTCCCAACAGCTATGTCGGTTATCTTGTAAAGCTTCACGATAAATATCCTAATTGGGATTTTGAGCCATTCAAAACAAATCTCAATTGGTCCGACGCTGTGGCAGGTGAACGAAAGCCTCATTCAAAACAACTTATTCAAAAACAGTCGAGCCTTTCAAATGCCTATTATTGCACATGTTCTTCATGTTATAAAAACGGCAAATTCGTTGTTCAGGAGGGTTCAAGCTGGTATTCGGCATCCGAAAAGGCGGTTAAATACTATATGGACCCGCGCAATTGGCTGACAGAAAAATATATTTTCCAGTTTGAGTCAACCGATTATGACAGCTCTCAAACTCAGTCCGGTGTTGAGTCGATAATTTCGTCGACATGGATGCATAATTCAAACATTAAATATGTTGACGGCAACGGAACAAGCCATACACTTAATAAAAAATATTCTGCCGCTATTCTCGAAGCCGCTAAGTCAAGCGGAATGAGCGCATACTATCTTGCATCAAAAATTGTGCAGGAGGTCGGCAGTACAACAAATACATATGCCTCCGGCTCAAACGGTAAAAAATCGCCGTTCTTGGGCATTTATAACTATTATAATATCGGTGCATATTCAGGCGGTATGGAAGGACTTGAATGGGCGTCAGGCTATCTCAAGGCTAATGAAAAGACTACGCTTTATTCGTCCTATAACAGCAGTAAAGGCACTGTCGGCGGTACAAAAACTACTGTTTCGAAAGGGCAGTATATGACCTATATCGGCACATACGGCAAATATTATAAGGTCAAGCTTTACACCGGCAGCGGCAACAGCTTTTCAACAAACGGTAAGGTTGGCTATATTATAAATTCAAACGATGTTTTGAGAAAAAAATATTTCAACTATGATAGACCGTGGACAAACCCTTACAAATCAATTATCGGTGGCGCGCCGTATATCGCAAAGGGCTTTTCAAAGTATCAAAATACAGGCTATTTGCAAAAATTCAATGTCAATAAAAACTCAGGCAATCTTTATAACCACGAGTATATGGCAAATGTTCAGGCGGCATCGGCAGAGTCCGTAACAACATATAAGGCATATCAAAACGCAGGTATTTTGAAATCATCAAAGGTATTTTATATCCCTGTTTACAACAAAATGCCGTCATCGCCGTGCACAATGAGCAGTTCAAACACAAATAATACCACCACAACAACTAAACCAACAACTGTTAAAAATCTTAAGCTTACAGGCACAGCTGCAACCTCGCTTTCGGTTAAGTGGGACGCCGTAAGCAAGGCTTCAAAGTATTATATCAAAATTACTAACAATACTAAGGGAACTTCGTTTTCAAAAACAGTTACTACAAATTACGCAAAACTCAACAATCTCACTTTGGGCAATCAGTATTCCGTCAAGGTGTGTGCATATGTTTCGGGTAAGTGGGGAGCTTATTCTAATAAAATCACTGCCAAAACGGCAAAGCCGAAACCGTCCGCAACATCATCTTCGTCTCTTAAAGCACCAAGCGGATTGAAAACAACCGTTGTTTACACCGCTACCGCAAAACTTGCTTGGAATAAAGTTTCGGGCGCTTCGGGATATTATGTTTACAAGTATTCCGGCGGCAAATACAAAAAGGCTTATACGATAAAGGGAAAATCAACAACGAATTGCACCGTTACGGGGCTTTCACCCGGCACAAAATATTATTATTGCGTTGCCGCGTATAATTCGTCAAAGACCGGCTCGAGAAGTTCAAGTCTTTCATTTGTGACTAAACCGAATGGCACAAAAATTACTTCATCGTCAAGCCCGTCAAAAACAAAAATTAAAATTAATTGGCAAAAGCCGTCGCGTGCATACAACGGCTATCAAATCGTTTATTCGCGAAAGAGCAATTTCTCTAAGCTTGTTGCAACAAAGAATATCAGCAGTAAAAATACAACAACCTACACGGGCAAAAACTTCACTAAGGGTGTAACATATTATATCCGTGTCCGTTCGTACAGAACTGTTGACAGCAAAAAGTATTACAGCGTATGGAGCAATACCGTTAAGGTAAAAAGCAAGTAAACAAATATAATAAAGGCGCAATCCATATCAAATGGGTTGCGCCTTTTGGCTGTCGATAAAGTTCCTGAACCACGCCAAGACGATAGATTTATCAGTTAATGTTTCTCTGTTTTATGTGATTTGATAAAGGTACGATTTATCGTCTTAATAAGTAATTAAAAAGCGCAGTAAACATCGAGTTTACTGCGCTTTTGGCGTTTTTCGTTTTTTGCTCACAAGCAATAAACAAGGCTTCCAAAAAATTAAACGATTTTTTGGAAAGAGGAAAAACATATGCAGTATAATTACAAAACTTTGTTTTGTTCTATACGGAATATGTTTTGACGAGGTACAGCAAAGTTCGCAAGAAAACGAAATTCAGAATCTTTCTCAACAGCCTACAGCTTGTTGAGAATTATTTTCCGTTGTCCATATATGCGCCTGATGCGGTGCAAAGTATTGAAGTGTCGCCGAATTTGTAGTATCTTTTCAGCCCCGGAACAACAGAGCCGACATCACTTACAACAAAATTGCTTTTGTCGATTCGCCTTACATTGCTTGAATTACAGCAAACATATATGTATTCATCATCTTGCGAAACAAACTCGGGATTGACAAAGGTTTCCGCATTTGCAGAGCCTATGCGTATGTCAATCTTTGCGTTTTCCGCCGTGTATCTGATAACGCAGTTTTGCTCCTTACAGCACGCCCAAAAATATTCGCCGTCGGCTGCAAGACCGTTTACAATGCTGTCGTTGTATTTCAGTGTGCCGCTCCATTTTATTTCGCCTTCGGAGTCAAACACGCCTGCCTGACCGTTGGGGAAAACAACAAGCACATTTTTGCTCGGCAAAATCATACTCTCGCACTCGGCATAGTTGTTTACCGCCGCAATAATGCTTTCGTATGACGATCCGAATTTTATCATTAAATAAGCATTTTTTGTGATAACCTCTTTATCGCCGCTGTTTAAATCAATGACAAAATAGTTTGGCTTGTATGATGAAAAATCACCAAGCAACACCTTTTCAACAATAATTACCTTATCATCGGAATATTTAACAACATCAATTATTTCTTTGTTGCTTATTCTCAGCAAAGCTAATCATTCCTTTGTTAAATTATTTTTTTCTCTTGCGTTTGTAAGAAAACTCAGAGTCATCAGGCTGTCGGTCAAATGAACGTTTTCAACCAAAGCCTCAGGGTGAGCCATTGCAATATCATAGTTGGAAAAATTCCAAAAGCTTTTGATACCGAGTCTGCAAAGCAAATCGGTCAGCTCTTTCATATCGTTTGCGGGTATGCAGATTACGGCACATACAGGCTCATTATCTCTGCAAAAATTCTCAAGATAATCAATATGCCTTACCGGAATACCGTGAATTATTTTGCCTGAAACAGCCTCGTTTTTGTCAAAAATGCCGACAAGTTTAAAACCGCTTTGTCTTGTGAAAATTTTTGACGCAACAGCCTTGCCGAGATTTCCCGCACCGATAAGTATTGCCTTAACATCGTTATTTACGCATAAAATTTCGCCGATTTTGTTGTATAATTCGGGAACATTATATCCGTATCCCTGCTGGCCGAAACCGCCGAAACAGTTAAAATCGTGGCGGATTTGCGAGGCTGTAAGCCCCATTCTCTCAGCAAGTTCCTTTGAACTGATTCTCACAATTCCGTTTTCTTTCAGATTTTCAAGAAATCTGTAGTATCGCGGAAGTCTTTTGATAACGGATATTGAAATGTCGTTTTTCTCCATTTGGAATCACCACCGTATTATTGTTCGGGGCAAAGCCCCGATGCAATTATTCTGCCATTTTAGTAATTGTGTCCATTACATAGTCACCGAATTCGTCACAGGTGCAGCCTGTGTCTCTGCCGGTGATAACATATTTCTTTTCGTCAAACATACACTTGTCGAGTGCAGCCTCGAGTGCGTCGGCTTGCTTTTGATAGCCGATGTGAGAAAGAAGCATAACGGTTGCTCTGAGCATTGAACACGGGTCAGCATACTTGCCTCTGCCCTCGTTTATCATACGCGGTGCAGAGCCGTGAATAGCCTCAAACATAGCATATTTCTTGCCAATGTTAGCCGAGCCTGCTGTTCCTACGCCGCCTTGGAATTCTGCCGCCTCGTCGGTGATAATGTCGCCGTAAAGGTTAGGAAGAACAAATACCTTGAAGTCCTTGCGTCTTGCAGGGTCGATAAGTTTCGCGGTTGTAATGTCGATATACCAGTCATCTGTTACAATGTCTGGATATTCCTTGCCGATTCTTTGTGCGGTTTTAAGGAATTTGCCGTCCGTTGTCTTGATGATATTTGCTTTTGTGATGATTGAAACCTTGCCCTTGTGGTTTTTCTCAGCATAATCATAAGCAAGCTTTGCGATTCTCTCACAGCCCTCTTGTGTTGCAACGGTAAAGTCAACAGCAAGGTCGTCTGTGATGTTTACACCGTGAGAGCCTACTGCGTAGCCGCCTTCTGTATTTTCACGGAAAAATGTCCAGTCGATGCCCTCCTCGGGAACCTTAACGGGGCGCATGTTTGCAAAAAGGTCAAGCTCTTTTCTCATTGCAACATTTGCGGATTCAACATTCGGCCACGGGTCGCCCTGGCGCGGAGTTGTAGTCGGGCCTTTAAGGATAACATTGCAAGCTTTAAGCTCTGCAAGTACATCATCCGGGATTGCCTTGTGGCATGCCGCACGATTTTCGATTGTAAGACCATCAATTACCTTAAATTCAACCTTGCCCGATTCAACCTCGTCCTTCAAAAGGAATTCGATTACTCTCTGACTTTCTTTTGTGATGATAGGACCTATGCCGTCGCCGCCGCAAATACCGATAACGATTTTGTCAAGCGACTGATAGTCTGTAAAATCCTTGTCTGCTTTGATTCTTTTAGCGCGGTCAAGCTGTGATTCCATAAGCTCACGGAATTTTGCAACTGCCTCGTCTATTGCTTTCTTTTCTTCGATTTCTGACATTTTATCTGCCTCCTCGTTTTTATTTGTTCATTTCTCTTGTGTAATCAAGAAGTCCGCCGCAAAGGAGCATTGCTCTCTGACGGTCCGAAAGGTGAGAGGAGTCAAGCTTGTATTCCTCACCCTTTGTGATATTTTTAAGTACAACCTCTTTGTGATTTTCAATGCAATCACGGATGTCTGCAAGCTCAAGTTCGTCCATTTGGTCTATTTTGTCATAGTCGCTCTCATCAGCGAAGGTGAACGGAAGAATGCCTGCATTTACAAGGTTCGCAACATGGATTCTTGCAAAGCTCTTTGTGATAACAGCTTTAACGCCGAGATAAAGCGGAACGAGTGCGGCGTGCTCTCTTGATGAGCCTTGACCGTAGTTTGCACCGCCGATGATAAAGCCCTTGCCCTCCGCCTTGATTCTCTCAGGGAATGTTTCGTCACAAACGCCGAAACAGTATTGTGAAAGGTGAGGGATGTTTGAACGATAAGGAAGAATTTTTGCACCTGCCGGCATAATATGGTCGGTTGTGATGTTGTCGCCGACTTTAAGAACAGCCTTTGCTTTGATTTCTTCCGGAAGCGGCTCTGTTTTCGGGAACGGCTTGATGTTCGGTCCTCTGAGGACTTCAACATTCTTTGCCTCCTCGGGTGAAGCCGGAGGTTCAATCATATTGTCGTTGATAATAAACTTCTCGGGCATCTTGAATTCCGGCTCGTCGCCAAGCTCTCTCGGATCGGTGAGATAGCCTGTGAGTGCCGATGCGGCGGCAACTTCTGGTGATACAAGATAAATCTTGCCGTCCTTTGTGCCGGAGCGACCCTCAAAGTTTCTGTTGAATGTACGGAGTGAAACACCGCCGCTGTTCGGGCTTTGTCCCATACCGATGCAAGGTCCGCAAGCCGATTCAAGGATTCTTGCGCCTGCGTCAATCATGTCGGAAAGCGCACCGTTGAGTGCAAGCATATTGAGTACCTGCTTTGAGCCGGGAGCAATGCAAAGAGATACCGACGGACAAACCGTTTTGCCTTTAAGGATTGCAGCAACCTTCATCATATCAACATACGATGAGTTTGTGCAAGAGCCGATTGCAACCTGGTCAACCTTAAGTTTGCCGATTTCATCTGTTGTTTTAACATTGTCGGGCATATGAGGGCATGCAGCCATCGGAGTGAGCGAACAAAGGTCAATGTCGATTACTTCGTCATACTCTGCGTCGGAATCCGGCAAAATCTCTGTCCAATCTTTTTCTCTGCCCTGTGCCTTAAGAAATGCAAGTGTGATTTCGTCAGAAGGGAAGATAGAGGTTGTTGCGCCAAGCTCTGCGCCCATATTTGTGATTGTTGCACGCTCGGGAACGGAAAGTGTTTTAACACCCTCGCCGCCGTATTCGATTATTTTGCCAACGCCGCCCTTAACGCTCATTCTTCTGAGCACTTCAAGAATGACATCTTTTGCCGAAACCCAAGGCTTCAAATAGCCTGTGAGGTTGATTCTCGTCATCTTAGGCATCGGGATATAATATGTGCCGCCGCCCATTGCAACAGCAACATCAAGACCGCCTGCACCCATTGCAAGCATGCCGATACCGCCGCCTGTCGGTGTGTGGCTGTCCGAGCCGATTAATGTCTTGCCCGGGATACCGAATCTTTCAAGGTGAACTTGGTGGCAAATACCGTTGCCTGGTCTTGAAAAATAGATGCCGTGTTTCTTTGTTACCGTTTGAATAAATCTATGGTCGTCCGCATTTTCAAATCCTGTTTGAAGCGTGTTGTGGTCGATGTAGGCAACAGAGCGCTCTGTTTTAACTCTGTCTACCCCCATTGCCTCAAATTCAAGATAAGCCATAGTTCCTGTCGCATCCTGTGTGAGGGTTTGGTCAATGCGAAGTCCGATTTCGGTGCCGACCTTCATCTCGCCCTCAACAAGATGGGATTTAATGAGTTTTTGTGCCAATGTAAGACCCATTAGTTTTACCTCCTGTGTGTTTCCTACTATTTTTGCAAGCAAATAACTTGTTTATAAAAATAACAAAGTTATTGTAAATCATATCAATTAATTTGTCAATTAAATATAATTATTGTAACAGTTTTTTAATAATAATTTATTTATATAATCACCGATACAATGCCGCCGTATTTCCTCGGCAATAATAACAGTCAAACAAAAACCGACATCAATTGATGTCGGTCAATGTGAATTTCGTTTATTCTATTTCTAATATACTGCTTGCCTCGGTTGATTCAAGCGACTCAACGGTGCGCAGCCTTTTTTGAATAATATCGTTTCTGTGGTCCGCCTCGTCAAGCACCTTGCCTGCCTCGTCAACCTTGCGTTTAGCCTTTTGCAACAAATCGCCGAATTTTTCATACTGCGTTTTTGCCGCGCCCAAAACTTTCCAAACCTCGTTTGCCTTTTCGTTGATTGCGATTGAGCGAAATCCCATTGCAAGCGAGTTCAAAAGCGCCGTTATTGTGCTCGGTCCGGCAACCATAATGCCCTCGGTCTGGAGCCTTTCGGCAATTCCGTTTTTGCTCGACATAATTTCGGCATAAAGACCCTCGGTCGCAAGATACATAATCGCAAACGGTGTTGTTTCGGGGCTTGATATGTATTGCTTTATCGTTTTGCCCTCGCTCAAAACCCTTTGTTCAAGCGCTTTCTTTGCCTTTTCAAGTGCGTCGACATCTCCGCTTTCAGACGCTGCGGAGAGCCTTGCATAGTCTTCCATCGGGAATTTTGAATCAACCGGAAGCCAAGTTATGCTGTCGTCCTCACTGCTTGGGATTTTAACGGCAAATTCAACCTGACCGTTGTATTTCGGGTTGGTTTTTACGTTCGTTTCATACATTCCCGGGATTGTTTGGTCAAGAATGTTTCCGAGTTGAACTTCTGCCCATGTTCCTCTTGATTTAACATTTGTCAAAACACGGTTAAGTCCTTTTACATTATCAGTCACTCCGGCGGAAAGCTCCTTCATTTCACCGAGCGATTTATATACATTTTGCAATTGCTCCGACACCGTTTTAAACGATGCGTTTAGCCTTGTGTTGAGTGTTTCCTCGAGTTTTTCGTCAACTGTTTTTCTCATTTGGTCAAGCTTTTTCTCGTTGCTTTCCTGCATCGACGAAATTGCCTTTGCGATTGCCTCGGTCTGTTTGTCCGCATTTTCGTTAAGCGTTTCCATCAACTTGATTTGCTGTTCATAGTTTTTGCTTGTCAAATCGTGCATCTGTTTTGAAACGGACGAAAAATTTTCAACCATTTGGTGAGAAATAAGCTGCACACTCTCGCTGTTTTGCTTTGCCGCAAATTCAATCTTTTGCTCAAGCAGTTTTGTGTCATCTTTGCTTTGCGATTGTTCGTCAATGCTTTTTTTGATTTTAATTATTGTCACAAGCGAAATTATCACCACGATAAGCGATAAAATGCTTGCCGCAATATCAATATATTCCATATTCGTTACCTCCGAAATATTTTCTATTTAATTTTATCATAAATTTTGATTGTTGCAACAAATTTTTTCGCAAAGTCCCGTTTTTGGAGTGTTGAGCGTCGACGATTTTTAATTTATATATTATTATATTGAAATTTGACCCGATTGATGTTAAAATATAATGTGAAGTTTTGGGCATAATTAAAACGAGGTGTTTTAATGTCCGAAACTAATGAAGAAAACAAAGAAAAAAACAATGACTGCGGCGACGGCTCGTCTGCGTTTGAAACAGGCTCAATCACTGTTGAAAAAAGCGGTCATTTTATCCATTGTTTGACTATTATCGGTCAAATCGAGGGGCATTTTATTTTGCCCAGTCAAAACAAAACAACTAAATATGAGCATGTTATTCCGCAGCTTGTCGCTATTGAGGAAAGTAAGGAGATTGACGGCCTTTTGATTATCCTTAATACAGTCGGCGGTGATGTCGAGGCAGGGCTTGCTATTGCCGAACTGCTTTCCACAATGCAAACACCAACTGCATCGCTTGTTCTCGGCGGCGGTCATTCAATCGGCGTTCCGCTTGCCGTAAGCTGCAAAAAAAGCTTTATCGTTCCGAGCGCAACAATGACGGTTCACCCGGTGCGAATGAACGGCACCGTTCTCGGCGTTCCGCAAACGCTGTCGTATTTTGAAAAAATGCAGGACAGAATAGTAAATTTCGTCGAAAATAATTCAAAAATCAGTGCAGAGGATTTCAGACGGCTTATGATGAAAACAGGCGAGTTGATTATGGATGTCGGCACGGTGCTTGACGGTGAAGGTGCTGTCGAATGCGGCTTGATTGATGAATTGGGCGGCTTGAAGGATGCACTCGGCTTTCTTGAATCCTGTATCGCGGAGGATAAATAATGCTCTATACAATTGTTTCGATTGACGATGTTTTAAATCAAAATCTGTGTGTTAAATGTGATGGGCGCGAGCGCTCGAGTAATCCATTTGACTATATAAGGACAGGTTATTTTATCGACAATGCAGCACTTTTCGGAGGGAGTAACAATGTCAGTTTTAAATGCAATATTCCAGGCAATAGCGCGTGCTCTCGCGTGGATTTTGCCGATAAGTGAATACGGTCACGCATCATTGCTCAATGCGTTTGCGGGCAAAACGGACGGCTCGGTGTCCACCGCCGCGGGTGCGGTACATATCGGCTTGGCTATCGGAATCGCCTTTGCGATATACGGCCTCATTTCAAAAATGTTTAAGGAGTTTTTTGCCGCAGGTCGCGAGCTTGTGACAAAACAGCTTGATTTAAAAAATCCGTCGCCGGCGCGCAGTTTTATGTATATGACTCTTTTTTCCTTTGTGCCGCTCATTTTGTGGTGCATTCCGCTCGGAAAGGGCAGGGTCCTGTTTTCCGTTTTGCATAAAACAGGTTTTAACGGTGTTATTGTCGATGACGCGATAATGTTCTTGATTACGGGCGCCATGGTTTTGCTGACCTCAATGCAAATGCGTTCTGCCAAAAGGAAAAAGGTTGATTTCAAACTTGCGCTTATAATCGGCTTTGCAGCGCTGTTTTTAGTTCCTGTTTCGGGTCTGTCGCTTGTCGCGGGCGTTTTTCTCATTTTGACTCTTTCGGGCATTTCGCGCAAAACGGCGTTCAATTATTCAATGATTTTAAGTGTGCCGATTTTGTTTGTCACCGGTGTTGTCGAACTTTGCACCGCCGATGTTTCATCGGGCGTTTTCGCAGCTTTCGTCGGCACATTGCTTGCCGTTGTCGCAGGGTTTACTGTTGCGCGTGTTTTCAAATTCACTGTCAAAAAAATGCTTTATAGGTACTATGCTTACTATGATTTTGCAATAGGCGCGGTCGCTTTGATTGTCGGTATTGTATTTTTAATAAAAAGATAATCGGAAGGTTAATTGATGGCTACAAAAAAAACTTCTAAAAAATCAACTCAAACTAATCAGAAAAAAACAAAAAATGCTCCGAGAAAGCAAACGGCAAGGGACAGAGAGCTTGAGGCGCATGTCCGTGAGGACGAACTTCGAGAAAAAGAACAAAAACTGCGCATTTTCTCGGTATTTGTCTTTGCGTTTTCCGTCATATTGTTTTTTGTTGCAATTATCGACGGCGCAGGTGTTTGGAATATAGTACATAATTTTTACATCGGCCTTTTCGGCAGATTTGCCGCAATTGCTTTGCCGATTCTCTGCCTTGTCTTTTCATTCCTTTTAACCGTTGTTAAGGGCAAAAATAATATTATTCCCGAAACAGTTTCGGTTTTGATTCTCATATTGCTTGTTTCGGCGTTTATTCATATCGTTTCGCCGTCAAATCAAACGGGCGATGATTTCGTCAATGCGGTCACTTCGGCTTATAAGAATGCGGTTAAATCCTTTAACGGCGGCCTTTTCGGCGCAGTTATCGGATGGCTTTTGCTAACAATGGGCAAGGCTCCGGCTATAATTGTCGATTTGGTACTTGTTGTTTCAATTATCATTCTTTTGTCAAAGACAACCGTTAATCAGTTTTTCTCAAAACCGGTCAAAAAGGTTGTTGAAAAAGCGGCTCCGTATATCGAGGAGCAGCGCGAAAAAAGGCGCAACAGAAATATTGATGTCTATCTTGATGATGAGCCGCCGAAATCCGACGGCGAGGATGAAAAAACGGATGAAAATAAGCAGGATAAGTCCAAAAAGAAAACCAAAGCAAAGAAAAAAGACGATAATTTGGGCGACGATGCAATGGCTGACATTATCCGCGATATTAACGCAACGACCGCTAAAAATAAAGCAAGCCGTTCCGGCGAAAATGCCGATAAGGCTGAAAAGTCGATTGATGAAATCGTTAAGGATGCAAGCGAAACAGAACAGGCAAAGGCTGAAAATAAGAATAAATCCGATTCGGGCTCAGAGGAATTTGTTGTTTCAGACGATGATATGAACACAACCGTTGATGAATATAAAATGCCGTCAGTCGATATTCTCAAGGTCGCAGAGCAAAAGTCCACAAGCGATATAAGCAACGAGCTTAAAGAAAATGCAACGCTCCTTGTCGATACTCTTTCATCGTTCGGCGTCAGTGCAACCGTTACCGATATTTCACGCGGACCTACTGTTACACGCTATGAGCTTAAGCCGGCGGCAGGCGTTCGTATTTCAAAAATCACCAATTTGTCCGACGATATTGCGCTTAATCTTGCCGCAACAAATGTCCGTATCGAAGCACCGATTCCGGGCAAAGCCGCAGTCGGTATTGAAATACCTAACACGGTTTCAAACATTGTTTCAATGCGTGAACTTATCGACACACCCGATTTCTCGGCTCAAAAATCAATCCTTTCGGCAGGGCTCGGCAAGGATATTGCAGGCAACAATGTTTACTGCGACCTTGCAAAAATGCCGCACCTTCTCATCGCAGGTACTACCGGCTCAGGTAAATCGGTTTGTATGAACTCGATTATCGTTTCAATTCTTTACCGTGCCACACCGGAGCAGGTCAAGCTCCTTATGATTGACCCGAAAAAGGTTGAATTTTCAAAATATGAAAATATTCCGCATCTTCTCGTTCCCGTCGTAACCGACCCGCGCAAGGCTTCGGGTGCGCTCGGTTGGGCTGTTTCCGAAATGCTCAAACGCTATCAGGCGTTCAGTGACTACGGCGTTCGTGATATTGAGGGATACAACAAATATGTAGCAAAGCACGAGGATATGCAACCTATGCCGAAAGTCGTTATCTGTATCGACGAGCTTGCCGATTTGATGATGGCTGCCCCCAAGGAGGTCGAGGACTCAATCTGCCGTCTTGCACAAATGGCGCGTGCGGCAGGTATGCACCTTGTCATCGCTACACAAAGACCGTCCGTTGATGTCATCACAGGTCTTATCAAAGCAAACATTTCTTCGCGTATCGCGCTCACCGTTTCGTCACAAATCGACTCGCGCACAATTCTCGATTCGGGTGGTGCGGAAAAACTTCTCGGTCACGGCGATATGCTTTATTCACCGATCGGCGCAAGCAAGCCGCTGCGTGTTCAGGGCTGTTTTATCAGCGATGAAGAAGTTGAAGAACTTTGCGATTTTATTAAGAATCAGGGCGAAAGCCAATACAGCGACGAAATTCAAAAAGAAATTGAGGATAAAGCCGCACAGGATAAAAACGCTTCGCCGTTTCTTGATTCCGGCGAGCAGGGCGAGGAGCTTGACGCGCTCTTTGATAAAGCTGTTGATGTCGTCCTCGACAGCGGCAGGGCTTCAACCTCGTTTCTTCAAAGAAAACTCGGCGTAGGCTATTCGAGAGGCTCAAAGATTATGGACCAACTCGAGGAAAAGGGCATTATCGGCGCGCAGGACGGCTCAAAACCGCGTGAAATCAAGATTAATCGACAGCAGTGGATTCAAATGCAGGCAAATGCACCCGTTCCCGAGTTTACGGCAGAAAATACGGAGCAAATGTCTATTGACGATAATGTTATCGACAATCAGTATTTTTCACCTGCCGATGATGTTGACGAAAGTTAAATTTTAGGATAACTTATGAAAAATACTTTTTTACCTGTTAATAAAAAGGATATGTTTGCTCTCGGATGGGACAGACCCGATATTGTCTATATAACCGGTGATGCGTATGTTGACCACCCCTCTTTCGGTGCAAGTATAATTACAAGAGTGCTTCAGGCAAAGGGCTTCAAGGTTGCAGTTTTGAGTCAGCCCGATTGGAAATCGACTGCCGATTTTGAGCAGTTCGGAAAGCCGCGCCTTGCATATTTCATCACAAGCGGAAATATTGACTCTATGGTTGCGCACTATACGGTCGCAAAGCGTCCGCGCTCGCAGGATGCATACACGGCAGGCGGCGCAATGGGAAAACGCCCCGACCGCGCCGTTATAGTTTATTCAAATATTGTAAAACGCCTTTTTCCCGATGTCCCCGTTGTTATCGGTGGGCTTGAGGCGTCGCTTCGTCGGTTTGCTCATTATGATTATTGGGATGATTCGGTCCGACCGAGCATTTTGCTCGATTCAAAGGCAGACCTTTTGATTTACGGCATGGGCGAAAATCAGTCAATCCAAATCGCCGAGAGGCTCGCCTCGGGCGAAAAAATCGACACTATGCACGATATTAAGGGCACTGTTTATTCGGTAGATGTCCGCGAAACACCGTATGTCGGCGTTGAGTGCCCGAGTTTTGAAAATGTTTCCTCGTCAAAAAAAGAATATGCCAAGGCGGCTCGTGTTCAGCAGGACGAGCAGGACCATATCCGCGGCAAAGTCATCAAGCAAAAGCATGGCAAAAAAATGGTTGTTCAAAATCAGCCTATGCCGCCGCTCACCACTCCCGAGCTTGATTGGGTGTATTCTTTGCCGTATGCGCGCGCATATCACCCTATGTACGAAAGTATGGGCGGCGTTCCGGGTATTCAGGAGGTTGAGTTTTCAATCACGCATAACCGCGGATGCTTCGGCGCGTGCAACTTCTGCTCAATTCAGTTTCATCAGGGCAGATATATTACAACGCGCAGTAAAAAAAGCATTATGGCAGAGGCTGAAAAACTTACGCATTTGCCTAATTTCAAGGGCTATATCCACGATATAGGCGGTCCTACTGCGAATTTTCGCCGCACCTCGTGCGATTTTCAGCTTGAACACGGCCTTTGCAAGGGCAAAAAGTGCCTTGCTCCAAAGCCTTGCCCGAATTTAGCGGTTGACCACAGCGAATATCTCGATATTCTTCGCTCCGTCAGAGAGTTACCGGGCGTTAAAAAGGTGTTTATCCGTTCGGGTATCAGATACGATTATCTCCTTGAGGATAAGGACGATTCGTTTTTCAGAGAGCTTGTTGAGCATCATGTCAGCGGTCAGCTTAAGGTTGCGCCAGAGCATTGCTCCGCAGCCGTTCTCGACAAAATGGGCAAGCCGCATATTGAGGCATATATAGAGTTTTCAAAACGCTATTTTCAATATACCGGCGAGGTTAATAAGGAGCAGTATCTTGTCCCTTACCTGATGTCGTCACATCCGGGCTCAACACTCGACGATGCAATCGAGCTTGCAGAGTTTTTAAAGAAAAATCACATTCGCCCCGAGCAAGTGCAGGATTTTTATCCCACACCGGGCACGATTTCAACAACAATGTATTATACGGGTCTTGACCCTTATACTATGCAGGAGGTCTATTGTGCAAAAAATCCGCACGATAAGGCGCTCCAAAGGGCGTTGCTCCAATATTTCAATCCGAAAAATGCTGCGCTCGTCGAGGAGGCACTGCGCCGTGCGCACCGCTACGATTTAATCGGCACGGGCGAAAAATGCCTTGTCCGCGGTCAAACGCAAAACAATAAAAAGCAGCGTTCAACTGCAAACGGCAAAAAATATCCGCACGGCAATTCCAGCGGATTGAACAATAAAAACAGAAACAAAAATCATAAAAAAGGTTCTTCAAACAGGGGGAGAAAACGATGAAATCAAGCCGTCAGTCTTTGTTGATGCTCGGCGTCGCATTGCTTGTTATAGCAGGCATAATGCTTTATATCGGGCTGTCACAGCCGCGTGTTTACAACGCGACAAATAAAACTTTGTCAACAACCGAGGCATATATTCAGCCAACATCTCCTAAGGCAGGCAATGCGTATTATACAAAGTCGGCGCAAAGTTCAACTGCCGCACAAACAACGGGTGCAACTGCGCAATATACAAAGCAAAACGCATTCCCGATTAATTTGAATACAGCTACTGCGGATGAACTTACGAGGATTAGCGGAATAGGCGAAAAGCGTGCCGCTTCAATAATCGCATACAGAGAAAGTATCGGCGGTTATACTTCGGTTGACCAAATCAAAAATATAAGGGGAATCGGGGATGCAACCTATGCAAAAATCGCCCCTTATCTTACCGTTTGATGAAAAGCGCAATTAAGCAGCTTTCGTATGTCCTTTTTCCGCGCCGCTGTGAGCTTTGCGGAGAGGTTGTTCGTCCCGACGAAAAATATTGCCGTGATTGCAGACATGCCGAGCGCATAAACGGCGAAATTTGCCTTAAATGTGCTCATTCAAAGACCGATTGTGCCTGCTCCAAAAAGGAAAAAAGCCTGCGTTCAACGGCGTTGTCGCTCCGTTTTATTTTCGTGACAGCGTTTCAAGGGCAGTTCATCGTTTCAAGTTTTACGGCTATACAGAGCTTGCCGATAATATGGCGCGCGAAATGACGAATAAAATAGATGAGAGTTTTTGTGACATAGGTTTTGATTTTGTCACATTTGTTCCGCTCAGCAAAAGACGATACAGAAAAAGAGGGTATAATCAGGCGGAACTTTTGGCTCAAAAAATCGCCGACCGTCTCAGTATCCCTTGCCTTAAATCGCTCAATAAAATCCGCGAAACCGAAACACAACGCGGCGCGTCGGCAAAGGAAAGACGCGTCAATCTTTTCGGTGCATTTGATTTGGTTGACGGTTTCGATATTGACGGCAAAACGGTTTTGCTCGTCGATGATGTCAAAACAACCGGCAGTACACTCAACGAGTGCTCCGAGATACTGAAAGCGTACGGCGCAAAGGCTGTTTATTGCTCCGTTTTCGCCGTTACAAAGCGAAAAAAGAAAAATGATAAAAAATAGTCTTGCAATTTTCATCATTTAATGTTACAATACATACCGTTATGCACCTGTGGCGGAACTGGCAGACGCGTTAGATTTAGGATCTAATTTCGAGAGGAGTGCAGGTTCGATTCCTGTCAGGTGCACCATTAACGCAGTTTGATATTTCGGGGTGTAGCGCAGGTGGTAGCGCACCAGACTGGGGGTCTGGGGGTCGCAAGTTCAAGTCTTGTCACTCCGACCAAAAAATGAGGTCTTTCAAAGAAATTTGAAAGACCTCTAAATTTATCCAAACTGTTTATTTAAGCCAAAAATCAAAGCCGTTGAGAATTTTCAACGGCTTTTAATTATTGTGCAACTGCCTTGCTATTGCAGTCATTTCCAAAAAGCAATTTGGAATTAAATTCATCAATGATTTGATATTGTTGCTCTTTAAATAGACCGATAAAATGCAATATATATTGTCTTACCGCATTCGATGAACACCGTTGAGAAATACTCTGTTTTTAAATCCGCCGTTCTTTTTGCTTTTTTTAGAACGCATTTCTTCAAATTCTTTATAGTCAATTTTCTTGTAATCCAAAACAGCGCTTATTACCTCAACAAGGTCGCACAACTCCAAAACATCATCGGATTCATTAAATTCGTTTAATTCTTCTGCAAGTTTTTTCTTTAATTCATTATAGTAATCGGCGGACTCAAGAATCACGAAATCCGGTTTATCTCCCGTTTTTTCAATTATATCGGGTATATTATCTCTTACGAGCTTGTTCATCTTTTCATACATAATAAAAAAATCTCCGTTATCAAAATATTTTCTGTTCTATGCCAACTTAACTGAATATCCTCAAAATATATTATCATTTTAAAATCGCAATTGCAATGTTTTTCTCGAATAATCGTCGCGTATTTTTTATTGTAAGCAAGGGGAGGGGTAGTCTAAAAAACAGTATAATTTTTTAAAAATTTCCCGATAATTTCAGCGTGAAGCGTGTCACAATTGCTGTTTGATTATTTTTGGTCAATTTATTGACTTTTTTATCGGCTGTATGATATATTGATAATGAAGGAACAATCGGTAATGACTATATATTTCTGTATATTTCATCCGGTGAATAAACAATAATAAATAAAAGGAGAAGGTTATGACACAAAAGCACTTTAGTACGAACTCAAAAATTACGGCACTTGTCTTGTCCTTATTATTGATTATAGGGATGATACCGCTTCAGGTTTCCGCCGCAGAACCTACGCATGATACGATTTTGATGGAGGGTATAAACCCCACAGCCGAAGTTAAAGTTGCACAGTTTCCGAATTCGTCAACACAGTTGATGCTGTTAACCTGCGACAGCGGTGAAACTCCGACATTTGCGAGAGAACTTTACTACAGTATTTCTCGCGACGGCTTGTCATATTCGCGTCCTACGCAAGTAAAAAGTGACTTAACCAACGATTTATATCCGTTTATATATACACCTACCGGCAGTTCAACCCAAAATGACCTGATTTTCACTTGGACAGATGCCGACAAGGTGTTTGATACCGATATAACCCCCGAGGTTGCGGCAAACTCTATGAGAATCAGCGTTGCCGTTATGAACAGCGAATCATTGTCATTTTCCGTCGAGCCATATACCTTCAGCGTGCATGAGTCAAACGATGTTTGTCATTACAAATCACGCATTACAAATATTGACGGCAAAATATTGGTCACTTGGGTGGTTTGCAGTGACATCAAACAAAATGACGGCTGTTTTTCAGTAGTGGGAATGTACTATAATCCCACCACAAATACTTTTTCAACCGATGATAACCAAAAGGACGAAAACGGCAAATTGATTCCGATGACATTTGTTGACGGGCGCAATTATATTTCCGAGTATTCCGTTGCAAAACTCGCCGGCGGCATTGCTGTCCTTTTTGAGGAGGATACCGACGGTAAACGCATTACTGACGAAATCTACAGTTGCACCACCGATAATCGCTACAATTATCCGTATGATTTTAAAGAAACCAACAAAAACACAGAACTTAATTTGGCAGTGTCGGGTAAAGTTACAAACCTTGCACCGTCGGGCGGATATGGCTCTGTTGTTGAGTCCGCTATGCCGTATCTCAGCTATTATTACAATAATAATCTTTATAATATTTCCGATTATAGTGCATCTTACGATGGTTGGAGAACAGAGTCTGTTCTCGATGTTTCCGAAACAGGGAACACAAGATATTCGTTCGTTACAAAAAACTCTACTGTGGAATATATTGCCGCAAGAGAGGACACTCCGATAAAAACTGACAAAACAGAAATCAATTTCAGAGGAAAAAAATATACAAAATCAGCCGACGGAAAATGGCTCGATGATGACGGTAATTCCTGCTATATTTATCAGGAAAACATTCGCCTTTATTACCGAGAGCCGACTGAAAACAAACCGGTGCTTTTGCCGCTCGGTCTGATTGATAAGGACGAATTTATTTTCACTTCTTCACCAATGCCGTCGTTTTTTATTGACGATTCCGACAGGCTCAACTCCGTGTGGATAACAGGATACAAAAACTTTGAACGCGCCGGTGCCACACTATCAAGCGTAATTTATTCCCGTGAAAATTTGCTCAAGGCAAACTACAAAGCGGTTAAAGAGGCAATCACAAGGGCAAACGCTCTCAATCAAAGCGATTATTCAAATTATTCCAATGTTACCGACGCAATCAACGCAGTTGTTTATGACAAAGGCTATAAGGAACAGTCAACAGTCAATGCCTATGCCACGGCTATTGAAAACGCAATCGATTCTTTGACACTGCGCGGCGCGGATTATACCGAGGTTGATGCCGCAATCGCAAAAGCCAATGCAATCAACGCCGATTTGTATAAAAATTATGCCGATGTCACCGCCGCCGTAAATGCCGTTGACAGAAGCAAAAATTTCAAGCAGCAGGCTGATGTTGACCTTATGGCAAATGCAATCAACGATGCAATTGCCGCACTTGAATATAAGGATGCCGATTATACCGCGGTTGACGAGGCAATTGCTCTCGCAAATTCGCTTAACAGTGACGATTATAAAAATTTCACATATGTTGAAACAGCAATAAACAATGTTGTTCGCGGCAAAAATATTACAGAGCAATCAAGCGTCGATTTGATGGCAAAGGCTATTAACGAGGCGATTTCGGGCTTGGTCTATAAGGACGCAGATTACAGCAAAGTCAATGCCGCAATTGCAAAAGCAAATGCTCTCGATAAAACAATATATAAAAACTATTTCTTGGTAGAAAATGCTTTGAATTCGGTTGCGTTCGGCAAAAATATTACCGAACAGTCGGAGGTGGATACAATGGCACTCACTCTCGATAATGCTATCGCCGCACTCGAGTATAAGGACGCAGATTACAGCAGGGTAGACGCCGCAATCGCAAAAGCCAACTCGCTTGACAGAAACGATTACAAGGATTTTACCAAAGTCGATGCAGCAGTCGCCGCAGTTGTCCGCGACAAAAATATCACTGAGCAGTCCGAGGTTGACGCTATGGCAACCGCAATTTTCAATGCCGTTTCCGACCTTGAATATAAGGACACAAATAATAATACTGAAAATAAGAATAACGATAATAAAAAATCAGCTCCCGCTCCGTCAACCGACTATAAAAAGAGTCCCCAAACCGGCACCGCCGATACAATGCTTTGGGCAGCCCTCCTTTTAATAAGCGGCGGCATAATAACAATCGTCACATCACACGCCAAAAGAAAAAAGAGATTGAAAGTTAATAAATAACAAAATGAGTAAACGACCGTAATTGACAGTCAAAAAAACAAAGGCTCGATTCATTATTTTGAATCGAGCTTTTTTACTTTATTATTGCTTTTTAAAGCTTGCTTACCTTTACTTTGATTTTTTCGATAACGCTTTCGTTTTTGTCCTTGATTTTTTCTTTTACTATTGATGTGAATTCTTTGAATTCCTCTTTGGTGAACGGCTCCTCGTTAAAGCGTTTGCGATATTCAACAATAAGGTGCGGTCTGAATTTCGGGTGCGAAATCTTAATGAGTGCTTTTGCTCTCTCTTTAAGCGTTTTGCCCTTGAGTTGAGCAATGCCGTATTCCGTCACAACATAGTTAACATCGTTTCGCGGTGTTGTTACAGCACTTCCCTCAGCGATAAGCGGCACAATTCGGCTGACGCTGCATTTGCGCGCCGTTGACGGCATGGCAATAATCGACCTGCCGCCTTTCGACATTGTTGCACCTCTTACAAAGTCAACCTGACCTCCTACAGCGGAAAACTGGCTCAACCCGATTGTGTCCGATACAACCTGACCGAGCAGGTCAACCTGTATGCACGAGTTTATCGAAACCATATTGTCATTCTTTGCGATTTCAATGGGATTGTTTACATAGTCAATCGGGTGCAATTCAACTGACGGATTGTTATTTATGTAGTCATTGAGCTTTTTTGAGCCGAGAGCCGCGCCCAAAACCGTTCTGCCGTTGTTGCTTGTTTTCATCTTGTTGTTGATTACGCCCTCTTCAAGCAAATCTACAACACCGTCGCCGACAAGTTCGCTGTGCAGTCCCAAATTCTTTTTGTCGAAAAGCTGTTTGCATACTGCGTTCGGAATACCGCCGATGCCAAGCTGCAAGCAGTCGCCGTCTTTGATAAGCGACGCACAGTATTTGCCGATTTCCATTTCAACCGCAGATGCTTCTCCGGTTTTAACCTCCGGCAACGGTTCGTCAATTTCGACAAATGCCGTAAAATCGCGCACATGTTTAATACTGTTACCGAATGTCCTGGGCATATATTTGTTGACCTGTGCAATTACAACTTCGCAATGGTCTGCTGTGCCCTTCGAATAGTCAACCGTCGTACCGAACGAAACATATCCGTGTTCGTCGGGAGGGGATACCATTACTATCGAAACACGCGGACAAAGATAGTTTTTGATGATTTCGGGTATTTCATAAAAGTGGGAGGTGGTGAATTCACTTGTGCCGTTTGAAATTGATGCTCTGTTGGATTGAGAAGCAAAAAGACAGTTTAACTTAAAATGTCCCTTCATCTGCGGTTCGCACCACGGTGAATTTCCGAGGGTCAGCATATTAATTATTTCAATATCTTTAAAATCTTTGTAGTGCGCTATAAGCGCTCTTTCAATTCCGAATGGCTCGCCGCATCCAAAGCCCACAACAACGCCGTCACCGTTATTAATTAGCTTTATTGCGTCCTCGGCTGTCATAAGCTTTTCGTTATATATTTCTTGCCATGTCATTTCACCAATTCCCCTTGTTTGTATAGAATTATTGCTACACAAAATAATACTATAAATAAGCACTTTCAGTCAAGAATACTTGAATTACTGTAATAAATTTGTTATCATATTTAAAATAATGTAAAGGGGCAGGCTATGGAACTTTATATCGACAAACTCGTTTCCGACTCGGTCAATGCTGACCACGCAGAGGTTCGGCATATCATTGAAAATGCAAAATCGGGCGATACTTTCATTTTTTCAAAAAAAGAATATCATTTTTACAAGGAGTGCTCGCCCTCACGCATTGTCCATATGACAAATACCGACTCGTTCAAATTCCCCGAAAAATATTTTGGTATGCTTTTTGAAAATCTTGACGATATAGAAATTCAAGGCAACGGCGCAACCTTTGTTATCCACGGCGATATTTGCGCTATGGCATTTTTGAATTGTCACAATGTAAAAATGAGCGGTTTTACGGTTAAATACGCAAACCCGAATAATATTGAAATGCGCGTTCAAAGCGTAAACGGCAGAAAGGTCACTTTTGAATTCCCCGATTCGACCGAATGGCACCTTGACGGAAAAGATTTTGTTTTCAGCGAGTCAAGTCCGTTTAACGGTGAAAAATATTGGCAGTTTAAAAATGACGATAACAGCGACTGCGGCGTTTGCCACAGCGGTGATTCCGTTTACAGGACATCGCATGCTAAAGGCGTTTTTCATCTCATTAAAAAAGCGGAGCCGTGTGACAATTCTAATCGGGTATTGGTTACATATCGCTTTAAACGCAATTTCAAAGTCGGCGATTGTTGCACAATCAGCCAAAATCATAACCGCAATACATGCGGCGTGTTTGTCAATTACTGTTCAAATGTATCAGCCGAAAACATCACTGTCAATTACCTTGCCGGCTTTGGCTGGCTCAGTCAAATGTGCCGTGATATTTCGTTTAAAAATGTCAAATTTTTGCCCGAAAGCGGTCGCACCGTGTCGGGTTTTGCCGATTTGATTCATGTCTGCGGTTGTCGCGGTGATGTTAAAATCAACAATTGCTCATTTGCCCATCCTCATGACGACGCAATCAATATACACGCTTCGTTTTTGCGCTTTAAAAATAAGGTCGATGATTGCACGGCTGTTTTTGAGTTTGTTCACCGTCAGCAAGGCGGCTACAGAGCGTTTAATAATGGCGATAAGGTTGTATTTTATTATCGCACAAGTCTTCAATCACTCGGCGGCGAATATACCGTTGACAGCGCCGTTGACGATATAGTTAATAAAACAGTTACAGTTAAATTTACGGAAAAATTGCCGTCTGAGATTGAAAACCGCTATAAAAATCAAAGCAATGTTGTTGCCGAAAATATTACATATTCTCCGAGTGTCGAGATTTCAAATTGCCGATTTAATGCGATTCCGACGCGAGGCATTCTTGTTACGGCGCGCGGCAAAATCCGTATTCACGATAACGAGTTTACAAATGTTGCAATGGCAAATGTCTTTATCAGCAACGATGCAAACGATTGGTACGAAAGCGGTCCCGTTCGCGATGTCGAGATTTATAACAATAAATTCATCGTTACCGAAAATAATTTGCCAAAATTCATTGATTGCTCGGCAATTCTTGTTCAACCCATAACATTTGGCGGCAAGGTTACCGCTCCCGTGCATAAAAACATTTACATCCATTCAAATTATTTCGATGTACGCCGCGACAGAGTTATTACCGCTCACGGTGTTGAAAATTTGCGGACAGAGGATAACGAATACAAAAACATTTCAACAGTTAAAATCAATTAGGAGGTATTTTGATGAATTTTGATTCTGTTTTAGAGGGCAGACGAAGTGTCCGCGCCTATGACGAAAACAAAAAGGTCACTTCTGAGCAGGTTGAGCAGCTCGTTCAATCGGCAATTTATGCGCCGTCATGGAAAAATTCTCAAACCGCAAGATATTATTGCGCAGTGTCGGAGCAGGGAATTGAAAAGGTAAAATCCTGTCTGCCGGAGTTTAATGTCAAAAACTCGCAGAATGCCGCGCTGATTGTCACAACATTTGTTTCAAACCGTTCGGGATTCAACCGTGACGGCTCACCCGACAACGAATGTGCAAACGGATGGGGCTACTACGATTTGGGACTTCATAACGAAAATCTCGTGCTCAAAGCATACGAAATGGGGCTTGGCACATTGATTATGGGCATCCGTGACGGTGATGCGCTCCGCTCAGTACTCAATATCCCCGATACCGAAACGGTTGTTTCCGTCATCGCAGTCGGCTATCCTGCCGCATCACCCGAAATGCCGAAACGCAAATCACCGTCCGACATTATCAGCTGGGTTGATTAATATACAATTATACAGAATAAGCGTTGACGCTTTCCAAAACAAAAAAGCAACCAAATCAAATTTGGTTGCTTTTATCTTTATCTTTTTGTCTGTATCAGCCGTTAAGAATTTCAAAATTCTTTTTGTTGCATTTGTAAAGATTTTGGAAAACGCGGAAGTTTTTGTCATAAACCTCTTTATTTGCCGGATTTGGATGATATGTAGTCTTAACCGGGATGAGTTTTTTAACATCCTCGATTGAAGGAATGAGGCCCATACCTACCGCGATACAAGCCGCTGCACCTACTGCGCCGATATTTTGCGGTGATTCAACAACAACAACATCTCTCTGTAAAATATCTGCAAGGATTTGGCAAGTCGTTTCGCCGAGTGCGCCGCCGCCGCAGAAACGAACATTGTTGGAAGTTTTGTACTTGCTGATTTTTTGTTCCTGTCTTTCAAGCATCCATCTCATATGGAAACAAATGCCTTCAACTACCGAGCGAATAAGCTCTGTCTTGCCTGTGTCAAGGCGAATGTTGAAGAACATACCAGCGGCATTCGGGTCCTCAAACGGACATCTGTTGCCGTGCAACCACGGTGTGAAAATTACGCCGTTGCTGCCTGCCGGAATTGTGTCGATAACCTCTTCAAGATAATCGTACATATTAAATTCGACCTGTTCAAAGCTATCTGCCGCATTGCCGTATTTCTTGAGAAATACGCCGATTTCATCAAGTGCAAGGTGGTCTTTAACCCATCCTACGCATTTGTTGCTTGTTTCAAGCTCGCCGAAATAGTTAAATGTTTTCGGGTTAACGCCTACAATAGCCGCCATCATTGCGCCTGCGTCAACTACCTGCTCCGGAACAACCGTTCCTACCCAGCCCGATGTGCCCGAATAAATGTGAGTGTCGCCGACCTCAACTGCGCCTGCGCCTACGCCGATAAGAGATGCGTCACCGCCGCCGCCGTAAACAGCCGTGCCTGGAGCCAAACCAAGCTCTTTTGCGGCTTTTTCCGTAACTTCGCCGACTTTTTCGGTGCTTTTCTTAATCGGAGCAAGGTGTTCCATTTTAACTCCGACCATGTCGCATACAGGCTTGCACCATCCCTCATGACCCTTTCTTGTGTCGTAAAGGAGTGTGCCGAAAGCAGAGTCCTGAGTCATAACAAATTCGCCGCTTGCACGGAGAATGAGATATTCTTTAATGTCGAGCCATTTGTAAATCTTTTTGAAGTTCTCCGGCTCGTGAGCCTCAACCCATCTGTATTTCCAAATCGGGTCCTTAACCGATGAAGAAACGGCACCTGTGTATTTGAGGTATTTAAGAAGCTTTGTTACCTCTGCGCCTGCAATCTGAACACCATGCGCCATGCCTTTTTTGAGCTCTTCTCTCGCACGCTGGTCCATATATGTCATAGGACGGCGAATGCAATTGCCCTCCTTGTCAACAAGAACAAGTCCCTGCATTGCAGAGCAAAAGCTGATACCTTCGATTTGCTCTTTTTTAACATTCGGCACCTTGTCAAAAACAGTCTTTGTAGTGATGCACATTGCCTCCCACCATTCGTCGGCGTCTTGCTCTGCGCCGCCTTTAACGCCGCCTGCTTCTTCGTCAACATAAAGGCCGTATCCTGCTGTTGCAGAGCCGAGAATTTTCATCTCGTCGTCAATTTCAATCAAGCAGGTCTTGATTCCGGTTGTTCCGATGTCATAGGTTATTACATATTTGCACATATCATATCCTCCAAATGCCGCAAATTATTTTTCAAATGTAAATGCCGATTCAATGAATTTGAGAAGCTGTGTCACAACCTGCTCGTCATCAAGTTCGTCAACATTAATGCCTGTGTATATCTCAAATCGCTCCCTGTAATAATCACAAGTGTATGAAAATTGAAGCGTCGTCAGCAAATTATCAAGGAAAAAAGCAAACATTCTCGGGTCAAGGTCCTGCCTTACATCGCCCTTTGCAAATGCTTGCGCAATGCAGGTGATGTATTTTTGACTTGTCGAGCCTTCAATCTCTCTTGCAAGCATCTTGACCATCTCTGTGCCTTTTTCACTCGATATTTCATTATATAATTTAATATAATTTGCGTTTTTCTTCGAGTGCATGCAGGTTGTGCGAATCAACTTTTCGGCTTTGTCAAGAATTTTGTCGTTGCTCCTCAAAATTTCGTCAACTGCATTGTCGAGTATTTGCATGCCCCTTTGAACGCAGGTAACAAACAAATCTTCTTTCGTGCTGAAATATTTATACATCAACCCGATGCTTATTCCTGAATTTTTCGCAATTACATTAATATTTGCGTTTTCATATCCCTTTGACGAGAATTCTTCGATTCCTACCTCAAGGATTTTCTCTTTTCTTTCATCCGAAGCCCTCTCAAAAGCTTCCTTGTATCTCTTTTCAATCATAGCCTATCTTTTGTCAAATTTGCACAATGCCGCAATTCCTGTATTGTGTAATGTCAACAAAACTCCTTCGGTGAGTAAAAATTCACGCTATTATATTAACATTAATTTAATCAATTTGCAATAAAAATTATACAAAAATGCCCAAATTTACACAACATTTTCATTGACAAATCGTGAAAAAGTGATATACTTAAAGTGTAAGTTAAGTGAGCGGTCGCTCACCAAACAGCGAGTGAGTCACCGCTCACCTCGACAACGATTATTTTTAAGGAGGATTATTATGGATACAAGATTCGCTATCACAGAGTATCCTAATGCTGCTGCTCTTACCGCACAGCTTGATGCACTCATCAAAAAACCTATCTATTCAATCAACAGAGCCGCTCTTAAGGAGTATGAACAAGAATACTTCGAGAAGAAGTGCGCTAAATCTAAAGAAATGATTACCGAAGCTAAGGAAGTTATCCCCGGCGGTGTTCAGCACAACCTCGCTTTCAACTATCCTTTCCCAATCGTAATGGTTAAAGCAAAGGGCAACAGACTTTGGGATATCGACGGCAACGAATACTTCGATTTCCTTCAGGCAGGCGGTCCTACAATCATCGGTTCAAACGACGATGTTGTTAAAGAAGAAGTCAAGAAACTTCTTGACGATTGCGGTCCTTCAACAGGTCTTTTCCACCCATATGAGTACAAGCTTGCTAAAAAAATCAGCGAGTGCGTTCCTTCAGTAGAAATGTTCCGTATGCTCGGTTCAGGTACTGAGGCTTGTATGTGTGCTGTTCGTGTTGCTCGTCTTGCAACAGGTCATAAGAATATAATTAAAATGGGCGGCGCTTACCACGGCTGGTCAGATCAGCTTGCTTGGGGTATGCGTGTTCCTGGTACACTTAACCTTCAGTCACACGGTGTTCCTATGTTTGTATTCAAGCACACACAGGAATTCTTCCCGAACGATCTTAAAGACCTCGAGAAGAAACTTAAAATCAACAAACTCCGCGGCGGCACAGCTGCTGTATTCATCGAGCCGTGCGGCCCTGAATCAGCTACCCGTCCGGTTGATAAGGACTTCCCGAAGGGTGTTCAGGCTCTTTGCCGTAAGTATGGCGCTCTTCTTGTATGCGATGAGGTTGTTACCGGCTTCCGTATCGGTCTTTCAGGTGCTCAAGGCTATTATGGTATTGACCCTGATATTACAATCTTCGGTAAGATTATCGCAGGCGGCTATCCGGGTGCAGGCGGCATCGGCGGCCACAGAGAAGTTATGAAATATCTCGGTGCAGGTCTTGATAAGGCTGAAGGCAAGAAGATTCACAAGGCAATGTGTGGCGGTACAATGGCTGCTACTCCGATTTCTTGTTGCGCAGGTTATACAGTAATTAACGAAATCGAAAAGAGAAATGCTTGCCAGGTTGCAGGTCAAATGGCTGACAGACTTGTTAAGGGTCTTAACGATTCTATCAAAAAGTATGATCTTCCTTTCGTTTGCTACAATGTCGGCTCAATTTGTCAGCTTCACACTGTTGCTACAATGCACTTCAGAATTAACTGGAAAAAGCCTTGGACAATTCCGTCGGTACTTAAAGAAACAGGCATCCGTCAAACAGAGATGCAGTACATGGGCGCTGCTTACATGGCAGAAGGTCTTGTTACACTTGCAGGCTCTCGTCTTTACACCTCAAGCGCTTATACCGAAGAGGATATTGATGAATGCATCAGAAGATTCGACAAAGTTCTTTCCAAGTGCGAAAAGATTGATTACTAATCAAATATAATTTAAGGGAGCGGGGCAACTCGCTCTCTTTAATGGCTTATATAGGAGAAAAATATGGCTTACGAAATTCAAGAAGCTAAAGAATTAGTTGTAAAAGCAGGTAAGGAGCTTATCGAAAAGGGACTTATCGCTCGTACATGGGGCAACGTTTCGGCTCGTATTTCCGATACACAGTTTGTTATCACTCCGTCTGGCAGAGCATATGAGGACTTAACTCCCGATGAAATCGTTGTTGTTAATATCGACGATTGTTCATACGAGGGCGACATTAAACCGTCATCGGAAAAGGGCGTTCACGCTGCCGCTTATCGTCATCATCCAACAGTTGATTTCGTTATTCATACTCACCAAAAGGCTGCGACAATCGTCAGCATCACAGGTATGACAGTAACAAATGTTTATGACGAGTTCAAGGGCGTTCTCGGCGACACTGTTCCTTGCGCAAAATATGCAATGTCAACGACAGAGCCTCTTCGCAAAAATGTTGAAGAGTGCATTATAGAAAATCCAAGCGCTCGCGCAATTATGCTTATGCACCACGGCGCACTTGTTATGGGCGACGATTATGACCACGCTTTCGCTCTTGCCGAAAATCTTGAGGCTTGTTGCGATAAGGTTATTAAGGATAACTATCTCCGTCATTCTTGGGAAAAGACTTATTCCGACGACGCTAAGAGAGCATATTTCCTTGACAAAAAAGACGCAGGCAAAATGCCTGAGTCAATTTGTGACCTCGGCTCATCTGTAAGATGTGGAAATACTTTCACTCTTACAGTCGGCGACAAAACACTTGATGTCAGCACAGACAACGGCGTCGGTGTAAACGGTATCGCTCCTAAGGTTGAAAAAATTCACCGCGCTATTTATAACGCAACCGGTTGCACAATGATTAAGCATGTTACAACTCCCGATGTTGTCGCTGTTTCTTGCACCGGCGAAAATATGCGCCCGATGATTGATGACTTCGCTCAAATCGTTGGTCTTGATGTTAAAAACGAACCTTGGATTAACGGCGATACAGACGAATGCGCAAAGGCAATTGCTAAAGCCGCAAAGGGAAGAAACGCTGTTCTTATCGAGGGCAACGGCGCTCTTGTATTCGGTAATACAGAGGGCGACATTCAAGCCCTTGAGATTATTATGGATAAGGGCTGTGCCGCAGTTGTTGATTGCGACATCTTCAATCGTCCGCACTATGTTCCAAAGGCAGAATGCTTCCTTATGAGAACAGTTTATCTTGCAAAGTATTCAAAGCAAATTGATGAATAATTGAATGGATATAAATATAAAAAGGAGGTCAGTCAACCTCCTTTTTCTTATGCTCAAATATTGTTAATCAGTCAAACACCATTCCCCAATTATCACTTTTGTGCGCCTCAAAACACATTTTGATTTGTTCCTCGTTGTTCTTTTCGGTTGCAAGGCAGGGGAGAGAGTCAAGCCAACTATCCTTTTCAATATAGTCCCGTCATTATAAAAAATGCCTATGTAAGTACACCGCAATTTTACGCAATGTACCATCATAGGCATGCTTTTATTCGTCTAAAAGATTGTTTTCTTTCAGCATTGTAATGAATTTTTTTAAATCTTCCTCTGCGCGTGATTTTTCAACATCGTATTCGCTTGTGATTTTTTCAATCGCATCGTCAAATGTTGTGTCATTTTGCAAACAGTCCCAAAAGAACGAGCCGCTCTCGTTGAGAGTTATCATTCCGTTAAATTCGCTTGCTTCCTTGCCGACAGGTACAACAATGTATGAGCCGGCAATTTCACGCTTTGCAAATCCGTTTTTAATCTTCATTATTTAACAAAATCCTCTGCTGTTTTAACAATGTTTTCTGCGCTTAAGCCAAATTGCTTTAAAAGCTCCTTTGCCGGTCCCGAATGACCGAATTCATCGTTTACGCCGATTCTCTTAACCGGAGTAGGGCAGTTCTCGCTGAGTGCTGCACAAACAGCCTCGCCTAATCCGCCGATAATGTTGTGCTCCTCAACAGTGATAACCTTGCCGGTTTTCTTTGCCGATTTAACAATAAGCTCTGTGTCAAGCGGCTTGATTGTTGCAATGTTGATTACCTCTGCATCGATGCCTTTTGCCTCAAGCTCCTTTGCGGCTTCAATAGCCTCGGCTACCATAAGACCGTTTGCAATGATAGAAACATCGTTGCCCTCTTTGATAACCTCGCCCTTGCCGATTTCAAACTTGTAACTGTCATCGTGGAATACAGGCACTGCAAGTCTGCCGAATCTGAGATAAACGGGTCCCTCATATTTATATGCGGCTTTTACTGCCTGCTTTGCTTCAATATCGTCAGCAGGGCAGATAACAACCATTCCCGGGATAGAGCGCATCAAAGCGAAATCCTCACAGCATTGGTGGCTTGCGCCGTCTTCGCCTACGGAAATACCTGCGTGTGTTGCACCGATTTTCACATTGAGGTGAGGGTATCCGATTGAGTTTCTTACCTGCTCAAAAGCTCTGCCTGCCGCAAACATGGCAAAACTTGATGCAAACGGAATAAGACCCATTGTCGAAAGTCCTGCCGCAACGCATACCATGTCTGCCTCTGCAATGCCGCAGTTGAAATGCTTTTCGGGATATTCCTTTTTGAAAATTCCTGTTTTTGTTGCCGCCGAAAGGTCTGCGTCAAGAACAACAAGCTTGTCGGCGCCCTCTGCTGCAAGTTCTTTTAACGCGTTACCGTAGCTGTCACGCGTTGCAATGTTTTTTACTTCAGCCATTTTTACGCCTCCAATTCTGCCATCTTGGCATTCAATTCTTTCATAGCAATGTTGTATTCTTCCTCGTTAGGAGCTTTTCCGTGCCATCCTACTTGGTTTTCCATGTAAGATACGCCAAGACCCTTAACCGTCTTCATAATGATGCCGAAAGGCTTGCCGCTGCCGCGATTAGCGTGGAATGCGTCAAATGCCTTGTCGATTTCGTCAAAATCGTTTCCGTTGATTGTCACATAATTAAGACCGAAAGCCTTGAGCTTCTCGTCAATCGGCTCTGCGCTCATAACATCCTTGCAAGCGCCGTCAATCTGAAGTCCGTTAACATCAATGATTACGCAAAGATTGTCGAGTTTGTATTGGCTTGCAAACATCATTGCTTCCCAAACCTGACCCTCTTCGATTTCGCCGTCGCCCAAAAGGGTATATACTCTGATTTCGTCTTTGCCGAGATATTTTGCACCTTTAGCCATGCCTGCCGCAACGCTGATGCCTTGACCGAGTGAGCCTGTGCTCATGTCAATGCCCGGCACGGTGTTCATATTCGGGTGACCCTGAAGGTATGAGCCGATATGACGGAGTGTTTTCAAATCCTCAACAGGGAAAAATCCCTTGTATGCAAGTGCACTGTAAAGACCCGGTGCACAGTGACCCTTTGAAAGTACAAATCTGTCTCTGTCGTCCCATTTCGGGTCCTTTGCGTTGTATCTCATCTCTTTGCCATAGAGGTATGCAAAAAGGTCTGCCGATGAAAGCGAACCGCCCGGATGACCGGCTTTTGCGTTATATGTGCCCTCGATAATGCCCATTCTTATTTGAGTGGCAAATATCTCAAGCTCCTTTTTAGTTTGATTGTCCATAGCCCAATCTCCTTTGTTTTTTATCACTATTATTGTAACAAATTAAACAGCTTTGTGCAATATCAATTTTGTAAATATAATATGTATTCTCATTATATATTATATACAATCTCAATAATATTCATAAAAAACAGCATAAATAAAAGCTCCGCGCGGTTGCCCGAACGGAGCCTTTTGTTTATAGGTAAGATGTTAATTATTTGCTTGCTTCTTCAACTGCAACTGCGCATGCAACTGTTGCACCAACCATCGGGTTGTTACCCATACCGATAAGTCCCATCATCTCAACGTGAGCCGGAACTGAAGATGAGCCTGCAAACTGTGCATCGCTGTGCATTCTGCCCATAGTATCTGTCATACCGTAAGAAGCAGGACCTGCAGCCATGTTATCAGGATGAAGTGTACGGCCTGTGCCGCCGCCTGATGCTACTGAGAAATATTTCTTGCCCTTTTCAACACATTCTTTCTTGTATGTGCCTGCAACAGGGTGTTGGAAACGAGTCGGGTTTGTTGAGTTACCTGTGATAGAAACATCAACGCCCTCTTTCCACATGATAGCAACGCCTTCTGTTACATCGTTAGCGCCGTAGCAGTTAACCTTTGCACGAAGACCGTCTGAATATGCCTTGCGGAATACTTCTTTAACCTCACCGGTGTAGTAATCCATCTCTGTTTCAACATATGTGAAGCCGTTAATTCTTGCGATGATTTGAGCAGCGTCTTTGCCAAGACCGTTAAGAATAACTCTGAGAGGAGTCTTTCTTACTTTGTTAGCCTTTTCGGCAATACCGATTGCACCCTCTGCGGCAGCGAATGATTCGTGACCTGCAAGGAATGCGAAGCACTCTGTGTCCTCTTCAAGAAGCATCTTGCCGAGGTTACCGTGACCGAGACCAACTTTTCTCTGGTCAGCAACAGAACCCGGGATGCAGAAGCTTTGAAGACCCTCGCCGATTGCTGCAGCAGCGTCGGCAGCTCTTGTAGCGCCCTTCTTGAGAGCGATTGCGCAACCTACTGTGTAAGCCCACTTTGCGTTCTCAAAGCAGATTGGCTGAATGCCTTCAACGATTTTGTAAGGGTCAAATCCCTTAGCTTGGCAGATTTCTCTGCACTCTTCGATTGATTTAATGTCATATTTAGCGAGAACTTCAAGAATTTGCTTCTCTCTTCTCTCATAAGATTCAAATAAAGCCATTTTTGTGTCCTCCTTAATTATTCTTTTCTCGGGTCGATGATTTTAACTGCGTCATTAACTCTGCCGTATTGACCTTGAGCTTTTTCAAATGCAGTGTTTGCATCGTCGCCGCCTTTGATGAAGTCCATCATCTTGCCGAAGTTAACGAATTTGTAACCGATGATTTCATTGTCCTCGTCAAGAGCAAGACCTGTTACATAACCGTCTGTCATTTCAAGATAACGCGGGCCTTTTGCAAGTGTGCCATACATTGTACCAACCTGTGAACGAAGGCCTTTGCCGAGGTCCTCAAGTCCTGCACCGATTGTAAGACCGTCCTCTGAGAATGCAGATTGTGAACGACCGTAAACAATCTGGAGGAAAAGCTCTCTCATAGCTGTGTTGATAGCGTCACAAACAAGGTCTGTGTTGAGAGCCTCAAGTATTGTTCTGCCCGGGAGAATTTCAGCAGCCATGGCAGCCGAGTGAGTCATACCTGAGCAACCTACTGTTTCAACAAGAGCCTCTTGAATAACGCCCTCCTTGATGTTAAGGCTGAGCTTGCATGTACCCTGTTGAGGTGCGCACCAGCCGATACCGTGTGTGAAGCCGGAAATGTCTTTGATTTCCTTAGCCTTAACCCATTTTGCCTCTTCTGGGATTGGAGCAGCACCGTGAGCAACGCCCTGAGCTACAGGACACATTGTTTCAACTTCGTGTGAATAAGTCATTTTAATTAACTCCTTCCTTTTAATTCCGTTTCAGCCTGCAAAAACGCAGTCCGATAATAATTTCTAAAATTATCGTAAATATTATACCCAATTTGTCTTCTCTCTTCAAGTATTAATGTGAATTTTTGACATTATTTTATATATTTATTTTAACCTTTTGCAAAAATTGTTTATTTTTAACTAAAATTGTACCTTTATTGTGTTATTTGTGTTAATTGACAGCCGATTTTTACAGGGCTATAATGTATTTACAGTATCGCTTTAAGGAGAAACGGTGATGAGTACGAAAATTAATCTTAAGGATAAAAAAATGTCGCTCACCGCAATTTTTATTATTGTTTTCGGCTATGCATCGGAAAGACTGGCTGAAATTGCGAATTTCGAAAAAACAAAAGCGTTTGCCCTTGCTGTCGGCGGCATTATGACAGTGCTTTTCGTCTTGTCAGCAGCCTTGATTTATAAATCAAAAAATATCGCCTTTGCGCTTTTGGCATCGCTTTTAGGGCTTAAAATGATGCCGCCCGGTGTTGCCATGCTCACGCAAGAAAGTCTTTGGGGCAGTGCCGCGTATTTTGTTGTTTGCAAGGTTGCTGTTGTTGTCTATGTTCTTTTGGCAATACGCTTTTATTATCTTCAGAAAAAGCCGCGCGAAGTTAAGTCGCTTCCGATTTTGTCGCTCATATTAGTTGTTCCGTTTTTCAACGAAATCGCATCTGCGTCATATGATTTTTTTCTTGCAAAAACAGGCAGTATGCTCGGCGGCTACCTCACTGACCTCGCGTGCTACGCTGTTGCGTCGGTTGTGATTTTGCTTGTCGCGTATAAAACAAATTATGCTTCAATGCATTTTGTCGCATCGTTTGAATTTATCGCGCTTGCAATCAATATTTTAAAGCGTTTCGGCGCAGTTTTGGCAAATGTTCCGTTTGGCAGGCATATAAGCAGAGTGTACTATTTGTGGATTATTCTCTATGCTGCTTTGATTTTGATTTTCGCCCTTGCAGACAGAAAAAAACGCAGTGAATCAAAATAATTTAACATTAAAGAGTAAAGGCTGTTGCATTTTTGCGTGCAACAGCCTTTTTTGATAAATGTTTATTTTTCGCCGACCGCAGATACCCGAGCGGAGCAGTTAATATTGAAGGTACGCGGCATCGGTATCTCAAAGGAAATTCGGTAAATTTCGTTCAGTTTTTGTCCTTTGATTTTGTGATGAATGCAACCGCAAGCGCTGATAAAACCGCAATCGTAACACCGCCTGCACATGCACCCAATCCGCCTGTAACTATGCCTGATATGCCGTCTTTTCTTATCGCTTCCTTGACTCCCTGTGCAAGCGCGTTGCCGAATCCTGTCAACGGAATTGTCGCTCCGGCACCGGCAAAATCAACAAGCTTTTGATATACGCCGATTCCGCCGAGAACTACGCCGAGACAAACAAAAAGCACAAGTATTTTTGCAGGCGTCAGTTTTGTTTTGTCGATTAGAATTTGACCGATAACACAAATAATTCCGCCCACAACAAATGCTTTTATACACATAATTAACATAAAAAATCACCTGCTGATATTTTTTGCATCGGCAGGTGAATTATTCGTTTATTAATTTTTTGTTTGATTATTATCCTAAATCAATAGGGTTTTTGTTGTCATATTTAGCAGCTCTGCCGTATTTTTCCTCAAATCCCGGGTTGATATAGTCCTCAACAACCTTGCCGTCGCGAATTCTGATAACTCGCTCTGCTTCCTCGGCAATTTCGTTGTCATGGGTGATTACGATAACCGTTCTGCCCTCGTCCTTAAGGGTGTGCAAAATGTGCATAACATCCTTTGTTGAGCGTGTGTCAAGGTTACCTGTCGGCTCGTCGGCAAGGATAACAGGGGGAGCTGCGGCAATTGCTCTTGCAACAGCAACACGCTGTTGCTGACCGCCCGAAAGTGCTTTTGGCAAATGGTGCATTCTTTCTTTAAGTCCGACCTTTTCAAGTGCGGCTATCGAAATTTCGCGGCGCTCATCCTTTCTCATTCCTCTGTAAACAAGCGGCAACTCAACATTTTCAAGCGCCGTGAGTGATGAAATAAGGTTAAATCCTTGGAAAATAAATCCGATTTCCTTGTTCCTGATTTCGCTCATCTGGTCGTCGGTCAAATCGTCAACAAGCTGACCGTTTATGTAATAGTCGCCCTCTGTCGGCGTGTCAAGCAAGCCGAGCATATTCATAAGCGTTGATTTACCCGAGCCTGATTGACCGATGATTGCAACAAATTCACCCTCATCGATTGTGAGTGAAACGCCATCAAGCGCGTTTACTTGATTTTCACCCGGGTTGTATATTTTATATACATTTCTTACGTCTATTAAATGCATATTCTTTACCTCTACTTTTAGTATAATGCAATTATACAAATAATAATGTGCCTTGTCAAGGAATTTAACGAATATTAACATTCGCGTTACAAATAATAATCGTATATAAGGCAATATTCATCACGCTTTGCTGAAAGGAGCAAAAAAATATGAGCATTTCAAACAGCGATTATTCAAAAATGACCGATAAAGCAAGCCCGAATTCGCCGACAGTTTTGAATTGCGTCAAGGCATTTTTAATCGGCGGCGCAATTTGCACATTTGCACAGCTTTTGAATATTTTGTTTCAAAATATCGGTTTAAGCGAAAAAGATGTCAAAATCGCAACGCCCGGCGTGGTCATTGTGATTACCGCAATTTTGACCGGTATCGGCGTTTTTGACAAAATCGCACGCCACGCAGGCGCCGGCACGATTGTTCCTATTTCGGGTTTTGCCAATTCCGTTGTTTCGCCTGCACTCGAGTTTCAGCAGGAGGGTTTTGTCCTCGGCACTGCCGCACAAATGTTTTCAATCGCTGGTCCCGTTATTGTTTACGGTGTTGCGTCGAGTTTTGTCTACGGTTTGATAATTTATATTTTTAAATTGTATTAATTTGCAAATGCTGTTGAATTTTATCTTGTTTGGATTTATAATATCCGTATGAAAGAAAAGAAGAAAATAAATACAATCAGAAAAATTGAATACAAAAACAAGGAATCTTTTTTCCTAATAATAAGAGGACTTGAGGTCGGTATCGTGGCAGGTTTAGTCGCCGTGTTTTACAGATTTTTGCTCGAATATGCCGAAAAATATCTCAATATTATTATTTCAACGGTTAAGGACAGTCCGTCAAAAATCGCCCTTTGGTTCATTGCACTTGCCGCACTCGGCGGTTTTGTCGCAATGCTCAATAAAATTGAGCCTATGTCGTCGGGTTCGGGTATTCCTCAGGTAGCCGGCGAAGTTAAAGGTGTCCTTACTCAAAATTGGTGGCGAGTGCTCCTTGCAAAAATCGTCGGCGGCACCGTTTGTGTGTTCTCGGGACTTTCTCTCGGCAGAGAGGGTCCGTCGGTTCAGCTCGGCGGTATGGCTGCAAAGGGCATTGCAAGGGCAACAAAGGCGGATAAAACAACGGAATTGCGGATGATAAGCTGCGGCGCAGGCGCAGGTATGGCGGCGGCGTTCAATGCTCCTCTTGCAGGCACAATGTTTGTTTTGGAGGAAATTCACCATTCGCTCGACAAAAATATTCTTTGTATGGGTATTGTCTCCACAATTACTGCCGATTATGTGTCAAAACTTTTCTTCGGTCAAAACACTATTTTTAATTACGAAACAGTCAACTTTCCGCTCGGATATTATTGGTTACTCGTTTTGATGGGCATTGTCACAGGACTCTGCGGCGTGTTTTACAATGTTGTTATGCTTAAAATGCAAAGCATTTACAAAAGCATCAAAAAAATCCCGAATTACATCAAAATGCCGCTTGTTTTCGTCATCAGCGGTGTTGTCGGCTTGCTTCTTCCGCAGGTGCTTTGCGGCGGTCACAGCATGGTCGCTCTGCTTATAAACGAGCATCCGTCAATTTCAATGATGCTGTTTTTACTTGCGGCAAAATTCCTATTCGGTGCATTTTGCTTTGCCTCGGGCGCACCGGGCGGCACGCTTTATCCGCTTTGTATTTTGGGTACATATATCGGCGCTGTTTTCGGCGCAGTTTCAATAAACGCTCTCGGGCTTGATTCGTCAATGTGGGAAGAATTTGTTGTTATCGGTATGGCAGGGCTTTTTGCCTCAATCGTCAGAGCGCCTATAACCGCAATTATCCTTGTTTATGAGCTTACCGGCAATATGAACAATATTTTGCCGCTCGCAACCGTTGCACTCATCAGCTATGCAACAGCAAATCTAATCGGCGTTCAGCCGTTTTATGAAACCTTGCTTTCAAATCTTACCCCGAGCGACTCGGAAAAGCCAAAACTTTTCAAACGCTCGGAAAAAATCATCAAATCGTATGTTATTCCGCTCGGCTCTCCGCTTGACGGTAAAAAAATCAAAGAGGTCGATTGGGGCAGGCATTCACTTATCATCACTGTTGAACGCGGCGAGGAGAGTATTACGCCAAACGGCGATGTTCTGCTCAGGGCAGGGGACGAAATTGTTTTCCTTGTCAGCCAGCGCAGATATGCCGCAAATATCAACAGGCTGGAAAATTTATTTGCAACAAATTAAAATTATTAAAGGGGTAATTTTTTATGCAAAGACATTGGTTTAAAGGTGATACACATCTGCACACGCTGAATTCCGATGGCCATCTCCATCAGTACGAGCTGATTGAAAGATGCAAAAAGCTTGGCCTTGATTACATAATAATAACCGACCATAATTACGATACCGTCGAAAAAAGCTATTCAAGCGACGGACTCCTTGTCATCAAAGGTCAGGAGGTTACGGGCGATAACGGTCATGTCAACATTTGGGGCGAGAATGTCGGGTTCAAGCCGCCGTACGATTTGTCAAACCTTGACGCTTACAAGAAAATCGCCGCAAAGGCAAAGGAAAACGGCGCAACAATCAGCGTCAATCATCCGTTTTGCTCAAACTGCGGCTTTTTGCTCGACCTTGACGATATGCCTATGGATTGCGTTGAGGTTTGGAACACTATTCAGCACAGCGATAATATCAAAAATCTCAATTGGTGGGTCGATAAGCTCAACCACGGCATAAAAATCGGCGCGGTCGGCGGCTCGGATTTCCACAGGGACTATGCAAAACTTGATATGCTTGCGCGACCGACAACGGTTACTCTTGCAAAAAGCAATACACCTGAGGATATTTTGGCGGCTCTTCGCGAGGGCAGGTCGGTTGTCACAAACCGCCCCGACACATCAATGATTTATCTTTCCGTCGAGGGCGCACAGCTCGGCGATACAATCAAATTAAACGATAATTCGTTTCTTGTCGGCGATTGCAGGGTTACAAAGCTTTTGCCCGGTCATACCCTCAAAATATTCAATAATAACGAGGTTGTTTACGAGCATAAGGCGTATTTCCCCGAAAAGGAGCATAATGCCGTTTTCGAAATCAGAAATAAGGGCTATATCAGAGCGCAGATTGATTATGATTTTACACCTGCACTCAAAAAGGTTTATACCGAGGTTGAAAAACGCTTCTTGAAAGGCAGCGGTGATGTGCCTACATTCTTCTGGGCATTCACAAACCCGATTTGGATTGATTAATCACATAACTTAATATAAAATAAAATCGCGGCAGAGATTTAATTTTCTCTGTCGCGTTTTGCGTTAATATTCAACCTTTAAACCCTCTTCGGCTTCCGCAACTTTGAGCATTATTGCACATTCAATACGCTTTCTGTGCAGTTCACATCCGAATTCGTAAACACCATTAACACTGCCGGTTGTGTGGTATGCGTTTGCCGCGCATCCGCCCGAGCAGTAAAGCTTAGCAAAGCAGTCCTTGCATTCCTTGTGCGAATAAACATTGCAAAGCTTGAATTGCTCAAGTATTTCCGGATTCGTCACGCCGTCATAAATGTTGCCGAGTTTGAATTTGTCATCGCCTACAAATTGATGGCAGGGGAATAAATCGCCGCTCGGTGTAACTGCCATATATTCCGTGCCCACGCCGCAACCGCTGACTCTTTTTACTATGCACGGTCCGTGGTCAAGGTCAATCATATAGTGATAAAATGTAAAACCGTTGCCGTTTCTGTAGCGTCTGAGCATTTCGTTTGCCAAAATTTCGTATTGCTCTTTGAGTTTCGGCAAATCCTCGTCTTTCAGTGCCCACGGTTCCTTTGGGTCGCATACAACCGGCTCAACCGAAAGCTCCTTAAAGCCGAGATCGGCCATATGTATCAAATCCTTTGAAAAATCGGTGTTGAAATGCGTGTATGTTCCGCGCATATAGTAGTCTTTTTGATTGCGCGAGTCGGCAAATTTCTTGAATTTGTCAACAATCAAATCATAACTGCCCTTGCCGTTCGGCGTTTTGCGCAGATTGTCGTGCACACTCTTTCTGCCGTCAAGCGACAAAACAACATTGCCCATTTCCTTGTTGCAAAAATCAATAACCTCATTGTCAACAAGTACGCCGTTTGTGGTGAGCGTGAATCTGAAATTTTTGTCAAACTTCTTTTCCTGCTCTCTGCCGTATTGCACAAGTTTTTTGCATACATCCCAATTGAGTAGCGGTTCGCCGCCGAAAAAGTCAACCTCAAGGTTGCGCCTTGTTCCGCTGTTTTCAATCAAAAAGTCAAGCGCCCTTTTGCCGACCTCAAAACTCATCAGCCCCTTGTCGGCACCACCGTATTCACCCTTGCCGGCAAAGCAGTATTCGCAGTTGAGGTTGCATCCGTGCGCAACATGCAGACAAATTGCCTTGATTACACCCTGGCGTTTTTTGAATTCAAGCGCTGTGTCCTCAAATGTGTCTTTCGCAAAAAGCCTGCCGTCGGCAATAAGACTTTCAATATCCTGAAAACAAAGGTCAATGTCTTCTTCGCAAACCTCGTCGTCATCCTTGTATTTTTCAAGTATGGCTTTTTTTATTTCCTCTTTTGGAGTTGTTTCATACATATTGATTATGTCATATGTCGCCTCGTCAACGCTGTGAACACAGCCGCTGTTTTGGTCGAGGATAATATTGTAGCCATTCATTTTAAATGCGTGTATCATATCGTTGTTCCTTAATAAATAAAAGTAAGCATAGAAAAACGGCGGTAACGCTTACCGCCGTAAATTCTAAAACAAATTACTTCTTCAATTGCTCACACTTTTGGTTTGCAACAGAGCAAGAAGTTTTAGATGCTGACTGGCAAGATGTCTGGCATTCGCCGCAGCCGCCCTTCTTTGCTGATTCGCAAAGGTTTCTTGAGCTTAATGTGTTGATTCTCTTCATATAAGAACACCTCTTTGTTATTTATTAAGCTTTATTATAAATTATTATGCGCCTTTTGTCAATGTTTTATTGGGCAACAAGCCGCTGTCACTTACAATATTTACATTTGCCTTTAGAAGCGACTTGATATAGCCGAGCGTTTTTCTGTCAATTATCTCACCCGGCACAATAATAGGAATGTCCGGCGGATAAGCATATATAAACTCGTTTGCAATTTTTCCAAGCGATTCGTTGAGTGCCGTTTCTCTCGATTTTTCGGCGATTTCTATAATGTGCTCGCCCGACGCAATCGGCGGCTTGTCAATTAAATCGTTTGCCGTTTTAAATAGGGAGGAATCTATCTCACAAAGAGCCGTTTTCAAATGCTCCAGCGCATCTCGGCTGTCGGCAACCGATGTCATCAGTATTATATAGTTTTTGCTCGCCATCTCCGGCTCAATGTTGTATTCTTTTCGCAATCTGTCGGCAAGAGCCGTGCCGTCAATATTCGCATTTGCGCAGGATATAACGATTTTTGAAATATCGTCGCTGTATTTCAGCCGCAGGCATTGAAGCTCAATATCGCGAAAATCCCAAAGATTTTTGATGTTTTCCTCAAAATCCTTTTTGTTGTTTTTGATATAGTCACAGCATTTTGCCGCGCTGTCCATTATTATATAACTCGGTGAGCTTGTTTCAAAAATGTCGATATATCGCTTAAATTTTTCAATGTATTCCTCGTTGAAAACATTTGCGACAGCCGCCTGTGTCAATGCCGGCAGCGTTTTGTGCAGACTCGAAATAACAATGTCGCCCGTCGGGTATTCACAAAATGTAGCTATCCCGAAATGCGCACCATGTGCCGCGTCAATTATAATCGGAATATTTGCTTTTATTCTGCTTGTGTTGCCCTCGTATGTCGGCGAGCTGATGACTATTGCCTTTGCGTCCTCATTCTCAGCCAAAACAGCGTTCACATCATCCTGTAATGTGTTTGTATAGTATCCGTCTACATAGTCAAACCGCGGTTCAACATAAACCACTTTCAGCCGCCTTATCATACATGCGTTGTAAACACTTTTGTGGCAGTTTCGTGCTATTATTATTTTGTCGCCCTCATTGCAAACCGCAAAAATCGCCGCCAAAATTCCGCCGGTCGAGCCGTTTGTCATCAAAAACGATTTTTTCGATTTGTAAATTTCAGCCAATGCGTTTTCAATTTCAAGTATGTTGCCGTGAGGGTCGTGCAAATTGTCCGCACCGTAGACTTCCGTTATGTCAATCTCACTGCCGACAATGCCGAATTTATCGCTCCTCTTGTGTCCCGGCATATGAAACGGGTATTTTTCAAGTTTTCTTAAATCATCTGAAAATTTCAACTTTATCACTCCTTGTGTTGATTACCGCAAGCATTATGTAACCCGCAAAAATCGGAACCGTTTCAATCAGTCCGGTTTCTTGATATATCAAAAGCAAAACAAAATCGCCGAGCAGTATCACCGCCGTTATTACTGTAAACGCCTTGAATATTTTTTCCTTTTTAAAATTCAATAAAAACAAAACGAATACAGTTATTCCCGTCACTGCAGAGAATATCAGCGACCCTGCGCAGTGAAGATAATATTGTACCTTTTCGTCAAAATCAAAGTCAAAGCAAAGCGTCATAATCATACCTATTGCCGAAATAACGAGCAGGGGAATGTACGCTTTCGTTTTTGTGTATCTTTTGTATGCCAAGGTTATGTTAATGCAAAGCGCTGCAATCGTCAGCACACCCCAAATCACAAAATATCCGCGCCGCTCAAGGCCTATTGTCGACAGTGCACCCTCATTTTTGTATGCCGTGCCGAAATGCATATACCAAACGGTGTATATTGCCGCAACTATACAAGGCACAGTTGAAATGTATTTTTTCAATTCTATCACCGAAAAAATTTTACCATATTTTCAAAATAAAAACAACAGCGCAAATGTATTCCTGCATTTGCGCTGTTTTGTTAAATATCAGACAGTTTGTGTATTGTAATAATCGAGCTCTTCCTCTTCGTCGGCTTGTGCCTCTGCACGCTTTTGCTTTTTGAGTTTAACTCGTCTTACTTCGTATGTTATAGCAGTCAAAATCGAGCATACAATCGTTATTCCGAGCAATACAACAATGTCCTTCGTCAGTGAGTTTCCTGTCGATACGGTGCTCCTGAATGCGTCAACACCGTATGTGAACGGAACAAACGGATGAATGATTTGATAGAATTTCGGTGAAAGGTCTATCGGGTATGTTCCTGCCGAGCCGGAAAGGTTTAAGCAAAGCAATACAAGCAACAAGAACGAGCCTATACTGTCAAGCAATGTGTTTAGGAAGTAGACTATCGCCATAAACGCGACGGATGTTAGTATCGCCATAAGGTAAGTGTTGAGTACATGCGCCGGTCTCATTCCGTCAATCACCATAATCAGCGTTACCATGATTATCGGTGCAACTACCGCAACAAAGCCTGCAATGCCTGCATGTGTAACAAATGTTTTTCTCTTTTGAAGCGATGTCTTAAACGGTGAGAACATAAGACAGAATGCAAGACATGCAACCCAAAGTCCGGCACACATCATATATGCCGACATAGCCTCGCCGTTTGCGTTGATTGTGCGCTGAAATGTTTCCGTTGCGTCAACCGGCTGTGAGAACATATCTGCCGCATTGTCATCGGTGTTTGTGTTGCTGATTTGCTCCGCACCGTCCTCAAGAGAGGTTTGAAGCGTTTTTGAGCCGTCGGAAAGTTTGTCACAGCCGTTACCGATTTTAACAGAGCCGTCATAAAGCTTTGCCGAGCCGCCGACAAGTTGACCTGCACCGTCATCAAGCTGTGTTGCGCCGCCGTTGAGTGCCGAATTGTTTGAAACAAGCTGACTTGTTCCGTTTTTGATTTGTTTAACGCCGGATTGAAGTTGATTTACTCCTGCTCCCAATTTGTCTGCGCCGCTGTCAACCTGCTCAACGCCGCCCGTATATGTTGCAACGCCTGCCTTGAGAGTTTGCATACCCTCGATAAGGCCGATTTCGCCATCCTTAGCCTGTGTTTTGTCAAGTCCGTATTGAACATCCAAAAGTCCGTTTTTGAATTGCTCAAGCGTTTTGTTTGCCATTGTGAGCGCATAGCTGCCGCTGTTGACAAGTGTGTCAATTTGTTTGTTAACCTCTTCGTAATTGCTTACTATTGCATTTGCGTTATTGAGAAGTTTTTGTACGTCCTCCTTGCTGAATTTTTTTTCAAAATCCTGGAGTTTAATCATCTTTTCGGCAAAGTCTTTAAGACTTTTAAGAGTTTTCTTTGCCTCCGAGCCGATAGGCAGCTGCATAAGTCTGTCGATTGTGTTTACAACCTTGTGCCAGTCAACAGCATCATAGTTGATGATTTCGTATATCGTGTCAAACTCCTCTGAGTTAACGAATTTGTCAAGGTCGCTTGTAGTTTGCTTGATGCTTGCGATTGTTTCGTCGTCAAGCACTTTGTCGGCTTCTGTTTTAACATCGCCGACTTTTTGAATAACTCCGTTGAGCTGGTCAAGCCCTGCCTCAAGTGTTTTGAGGTCTGAAAGGTTTTGGTCTGTCAGCGACGATGCAAGCGAACTGCTCATATATTGCAAGCCGTCAAGAATTTGACCCGTGCCGTCGTTGAGCGTTTTGTTGTTTGATACAAGCTGTGTTGTGCCTGCCTTCAATGTGCCTACGCCGTCTTTTAATTGCGTCGTGCCGTTTGAAAGCTGTGAAACGCCGTTGTCAACCTGTGTTACACCGTTTGTGTATGTCTGTAAGCCGTCCTTAAGCGTTCCTGTGCCCTCTTTAAGCGTAAGGCATCCTGCCGAAAGAGTAGTCAGGCCGTCGGTGATTTGAATGTTGCCGTCTTTAAGCTGTCCGACACCGTTGTATATTTGGTGTGAGCCGTCTGCGGCAGCATTAAAACCGTCCTCAATTGTGTTTAGATTTGCATATACTGTTTGTGCATATGTTTTTATAACCGTTTTGTTGAGCGATTCTTTGATGGTTTTAACCGCCGATTCGCCGAATTTACTTGCAATGTAGTTTGTGCCGGGGTTGGTGTAGTATTGCATTTCCATTTTTTTCGGATTTTTTTGCGTCAGCGTTGTGGCGTTGCTTGAAAAATCGTGCGGAATTATCATTACCATATAATATGTTCCGTTTTCAAGTCCGTCAAGCGCAACCTTTTCGTCAACAAAGTTAAATTTTAACGAGTCGTTTTCTTTAAGATTGTCGCAAAGTTGTTCGCCGACATTGAGCGTCTTGCCGTTGTAAGATACCGCTTCGTCTTGGTTTACGATTGCAACCGGCAGACTGCCTGTGTTTCCGTATGGGTCCCACATCGAGCCGAGAAAAAGCACAGTGTAGATAGACGGTATAAGCATAATCGCTATCATTACAACAATCATAAAGTGCTCTTTGACAAATTTGTGAAATTTAGATTCTTTTTTTAATCTTTTTGCCATTTTCATCACCTTTTGAGTTTTACAATAAGTTTATAAGGTTGTTTATATCAATACTGTTTGTAAATTGTGCAAATACAAATAGTAATCACTTTTCGATAGTATTATATTACCCACCTTCGTAATTGTCAACAAAAAAAGATATTTTTAGCATAGTGTCAAATATTATTAAATTATTTGCATTGACTTTGTTAATAATAATCAATATAATTGATTAATAAGGGCGCAATGTATGCTTTTTTATGTTACCCGCTTGTTAATCTGTGGGGGGAATATTATTGAAAAAACTGCATTTTGTGCCGATATTTACTGTTTGCGCCTTTGTTTTGTGCACTTTGTCGTTTCCGCTCGGTGCCTCGGCAGGTGAAAACAGCATCACTGTCACTTCACCTAATAAAATGAATTTTTCCGTTTCGATTGAGTCCGACGATATTACTCACGCACTTAAGGCGGCGTTTAAATATTGCAAAAAAAATGCCTCACCCGACAATCGCTGTAAAATTACCGTCGCAAAAGGAATATATAAGGTCAGCAAAACAATCACCTTTGCCTCTTATACAACATTGTCAGCCGACGGAGTGACATTGGTAAATACTCCCTCGTCCGGCAATATATTAAAATCGCCTACAGGCGCGGGATATTCCGCCTGCACCGATTTTTCAATGACAGGCGGCACGCTCACATATTCGCCCGATAACTTAAAAGGCTCGTGCCTTGTTCGCATCGGGCATTCTCAAAATATAACATTTTCAAATGTCGAATTTTTGAATAATTATCAGTCGCATCATATGGAAATTGCCGCAAGCAAAAATGTTGTTGTCGATTCGTGCAAGTTTTCTTCACAGCGTGCGTCGCTCAATCGTACAAGCGCCGAGGCTCTGCAAATCGACATCCTCACCGAGTCTCATTTCCCGGGATACGAGCCGTATGATTTCACCATCAACGACGGCATTACCGTTAATTCCTGTCTGTTTGAAAATACAGTCCGAGGACTCGGCACTCATTCGCTTTTTGCAGGCGATTATCAAAAAAATATAAAAATCACAAATAATACTTTTCACAATGTTTCATCGACCGCCGTTTCGGCATTCGGCTGGGTTTCGTCGCTGATTGATTCAAATACAATCATTTCCTGCGGCGAGGGTATCAACTATTCGCTTATAAAAGCGCAGGACGAGGCTGAAACCGTTTCCGTTTCGCCAAACGCCGCCACCGATTTTTCGATTGACTGCAAAACCGTTATTTCAAACAATGTCATTTCCGTTGAAAAAACGGTCGCCGCGCGTGCGCCGTATGCAATTTCCATCTACGGCAGAGATTATTCGTCATCAAATAATATCTGCTTTAAGCGCGCCGATTATTCGGTATATAATATTGTAATTAAATTTAATAATTTAGCAACGCCGTGCGATTTTGTTCTGCTTTCGGGCGTGCGAAACGCGCGTGTTTATTTAAATAAAGTCCAAAACAACCGAAAAAGTGTGGTTTCGGTTTAACCTACGGAGGTATGCTATGCCATATATCAACACATCAACAAATATCAAAATCACCGACGAGAAAAGGGAACAGCTCAAGGCCCGTCTTGGCAGGGCAATCGAAAATCTCGGCAAAAGCGAAAGTTGGCTTATGCTCGGCTTTGATGACGAAAAACCAATGTATTTTAAGGGTGATTCATCGTCACCGATGGCTTTTGTCGATATCAGCGTTTTCGGCAAATCAACCGATGATGGCTGTGAAAAAATGACAAAAGAGCTTTGCTCGATTTATAACGAAATTCTCGGAATCGCTCCCGATAAATTTTATGTCAAATATTCCGGCACAAATCAGTGGGGCTGGAATAATATGAATTTCTAAAAGGCGCAAATATGACTTTACAGCAAATTATCGATTCATCAAACAAAATAGTCTTTTTCGGCGGCGCCGGCGTTTCGACCGAAAGCGGAATACCCGATTTCAGAAGCACCGACGGTTTGTATAATCAAAAATACGATTTTCCGCCCGAGGAAATACTCAGCCATTCGTTTTTTTGCGATAATACAGAGTATTTTTATAATTTTTACCGCGACAAAATGCTTGCTCTCCATGCAAAGCCCAATGCAGCTCATTATAAGCTTGCGGAACTTGAAAGTGCCGGCAAACTGATTGCGGTTGTTACACAAAATATCGACGGCTTGCATCAGGCGGCAGGCACTCACAATGTCCTTGAACTGCACGGCTCGGTACATAGAAACTATTGCACATCCTGCGGAAAGCCTTATTCCGCCGAGTTTATAAAAAATTCAAGCGGTGTTCCGCATTGCGATTGCGGCGGCGTGATTAAACCCGATGTCGTTTTGTACGAGGAGGGGCTTGACGATGATACCGTAAAAGCCGCACTTCTTGCCATCGGCAAGGCGGATTGTATGATTGTTGCCGGAACTTCGCTCAATGTTTATCCCGCCGCAGGATTTATTAAATATTTCGGCGGCGAGCATTTTGTTCTTATCAACCGCGACCCGACCCCTGCCGATAATATGGCTGATCTTGTCATTCACGGCAATGTGGGCGAAATTCTGTCGCAAATCGAGGTGCGCTGATGGCTGTATCCGTTATGCTTAAGCCCTCGTCATCTGCCTGCAACCTCAAATGTAAGTATTGTTTTTACAGCAATGTTTCAAGTGAGCGTGCGGAGTTTTTCAAGGGTATGATGAGTGACGAAACGGCTGAAAATGTCATTTCAAAGGCGCTCTCTTTTGCCGATTCGTCTCAGGTATATTTCACTTTTCAGGGCGGCGAGCCTCTGCTGCGCGGCGTTGATTTCTTTAAGCGCTTTGTGTCAAAAGTAAAAGCACTTAATATAAAGAATTCACCTGTCACGCTCTGTGTTCAAACAAACGGCACATTGATTGACGACGAGTGGTGCCGCTTTTTTAAGGATAATAATGTCCTTGTCGGCGTTTCGCTCGACGGCGATGAGAAACTTAATTCCTACCGCGTTTATCCCGACGGCAAAAATTCGTTTGACGATATTATGCGCGGAATCTCACTATTGGATAAATACAGTATTAATTACAATATATTATCTGTTCTTACATCACGCCTTGCGCAAAATGTTCGCCGTTCATATCGTTTTTTTAAACAGCACGGCTTTCACTATCTTCAGTATATTCCGTGTTTGAAACCTTTTGATTGCGACGATGACGAATACGCAATGTCCGTCGATGATTATGCGTCATATCTCAAAAGCTGTTATAAAATTTATTTTAACGATAATATGCGCGGCAATCTCGTTTCGATAAGGCAGTTCGATAATTACGCTCTGCTTGCCTCGGGCAAAAATGCAGAGCAGTGCGGAATGAACGGTCCCTGCTCGACACAGTTCGTTGTCGAGGGCGACGGCTCGGTTTATCCGTGCGATTTTTATTGCACCGATGAATGGCTGCTCGGAAATATTAATGAAAACGATTTTAACGAGCTGTTTAATTCAAAGCTCAGCGTCACTTTTCTAAAGGATTCCTTCAAAATCGGCGACGACTGCAAAAAATGCGATTATTTCACGCTCTGCCGCGGCGGCGGTTGTAAGCGCAATCGCCAAAATGCCGATTATTGCAAGGCGTATAAAGATTTTTTCGCAAGCTCATACAATATGATTTTGCAAATGAGCCGATAACCTCGGCAACGCACCGTGTTTTGACTGCAACTATGTGCGCTATATAATTACCGCGGTCGGAAAGGCTGATTTTATGAAAAAAATACTATCTGTTGTGCTTGCGATTTCTCTTGCCGCAACGCTTTTTTGCGCCTGCTCAAAGAGCAATTCGTCAAACGATACTCCGCAAACGGCTGACTTTTCACTGAAATATACATACGATACAGTTTATTATGATTACGATTCAAGTATTTTTCATGCTTATGAGGAAGTTTGCAAGGCTGTTATCAATCGCGATTCCGATGTCCGCGTAAATACCGGCTATTTTAATAAGGTACAACAGCTCCTTTATACCTCGTTTCCGCTAAATGCGCTTGTTCAAAAATATTCCGTTAAGGATGACGATTCGGGTATTTCGATTTCCTATAATTACGAGCAGGCGGAGCATGTCGAAAAGGTAAATTTGTTCAACAAAAAAATCCTCGAGATTGAAAAGGCGTGCAATATTTCAACCGCTTCTAAGGAGGAGTATGTGATAAATGTCTATCATTATATTTCCTCGCATATTAAGCAATCAAAAAATGTCGCAATCAATTCGTTTGATACCGTGTTAAAAGGGGAAGGCTCCTCGTTTTCATACGCCAATGTGTTTGAATATCTCCTTTTGCAAAATGATATTGATGCTTATCATATAATCGGTGCCGACGCAAGCGATGTCAGCTGGGGCTTGAGTGCCGCCGCTCTCGACAATAAGGTTTATTATTTCGACCCGATGACGGAATTTTTAAACAACGGCGGCAAATCACTCTATTATTTCGGTATGACAGACGCTGATTTGAAGTCCGAGGGTATCAAGTCTGTCAAGTTTTCAAACAACGGCGTTCCGTCTCCTGTTAATGACAAGCGCTTTGCCGCCTGCCGAAAGTGCGAAAAGTGGGAGATTAAGAATAGATGCCTCCTTGTAACTGTAAATGGCGGCAAAATTGTTAAAATTGCACTAAAATGAGCCGATAACGGTCGAGGTGAATTTTCGCTCACTGTTGAATATGCACAAAAATAAATGTAGATAAATTATTAACAAACACTAAAACCCGTTGACTTTGCGATTTAAAGACATATAATGTAGTAAATCAAAACAAGGGAGGCGGGTTATTAATGTTTAAATGGCTTGTTAAATGTGCCGAAATTCTTGCAAACGGCGACAGAGCATACATCCAAAAATAATTTATGCTCAAAAAACATCATATTTTTATGCAGTATTGAACACTTGTCTAATGACGGGTGCTTTTTTTATATATTTTTTAGTTGTAATTACCAAAAATTTATGGTATGATTATACTATCACTGTGTAAAGGGGATTTATGTAAATGGCTGAAAAATCAGAACTTTCCGCTAAAGTGCATACATTAATAGATAATGTAAAGTACTATTGGAAAAAGCCACCGAAGGGCAGATATATGTCCTTTAAAGAAATTGCGTCATACGCTTTCGGCGGTATAGGCGCTTATTTAATCGTTTGTATGAGCATTCCTTGTATTTTGGGTGCCACAAATGTCTTTCTTTCCGGTACGCTCGGTATCGGACTCACCGATATGTATATTATGTATGTTATCGGTGTTCTTTCGGGTATTCCGCTTACAGGCGTTCGTGCCAATATTGTTGATAATACCCGAAATAAAGCCGGTAAGTACAGACCTTATTTGCTCCGCATGGGCATTCCTTGTGCCATAATCTTTGTGTTGATGGTTTGGTTCCCGTATGACAAGCTTTCTTTAATTGTCGGATCGGGTCAATTATTCGGCAGAAATGCGGATTATGTTGCAAAGTGTGCAATCATCCTTGCATTTAATATTGCACTTCAATTCTTTTATTATTTCTTCTATGATGCATATGAAAACCTCATCCATGTTCTTTCACCAAACTCGCAGGAGCGTGCCGATGTAGCATCAATCAAGAGCATTATTTATTCATTCGGTCCAACCGTTTACAACATTATTATTCCGCTTATTGCCGCTGTTATAGGCACAAACCAAACAGATATTAAGGTTTACAGAATTGCATTCCCCGTTATCGGCGTTATCGGCACTCTTCTTGTATTTGTTGTTTATGCCAATACTCAGGAAAAAATTATTCAGGCAAAAACCCATGTTATTCAAATCAAATTTACAGATGCCCTCCGCGAAGTAGCAAAAAATAAGTATTTCTGGATTATTTCGCTTGCCACTTGGATTGGCTTCCTCGAAACCGCATATGCAAATATTCTTTATTGGCTTTGCAACTACGGCGGTGCCTGCTCGCAGGGTACATATACAATTATTACAACCGTTTACGGTAATGCGTCCCTTTGGGGTATGCTTCTTGCTCCGTTCTGCATCAGAAAATGGGGCAAGAAAAAGGTGCAGATTGTAACAAACCTTTTCAATATTATGTTTATTCTCTGCATGTATCCGTTCTTCCTCGGAACGTCCGACCCGGCAACCGGCAATATTAAAAATTATGTTATTTGGGCAGTTATGGCTTGCCTTTATCTCAACGCTGTTGTCGGCGCATTCGCCCATATTCTCAACCCGTCCATTCAAGCCGATATTCGTGACTATCAACAGTATAAAACCGGCGAGCGTATTGACGGTATGTTTGCAGCAGTTGCAACAATCGGTAATATTATCACGCTCATTACTGCCGGCGTTCTTCCTGCACTTCAGGAAAAATACGGTATGACCGAAAAGGTTGCAAAAGCTGTTACATCAAATACTCAGCTTATGGCAAGAGTGCTTCCGGGTGCGAAACAAACGCTCGGTCAAATGCTTAATGATCAGCTGGCAAACGGTCAAGACAACTTCATCAATCCGTCATCGGCGCTTTATGATGTTGACGGCGTATTGTTCCCGCTTTTGAGAATCCTTGTTATCGTTGCCGCAGTCGGCGCAACCCTCAATGTTATTCCGTTCTTCTTCTACGATTTGACAGAGAGAAAACAAAAATCATATGTTCGTGTTCTTAAGGTACGCGCCGTGTTCGAGGATTACGGTAATAACGCCATGAAGGATAAGGACATTGTTGAAATGATTGACCTTGTCAATAATGCAAAGCAAATGGCTGTTGCAACACCAAAGGTGCTTGACAAATCATTATACAAAAATGTTTCCGACAGAGCTGCCCGCAAGGAGGCCAAAAAGGCTTACCGTGCCGATGCCGATTATAACGAAGAAATCGAAATTTCAAAATTCGTTATGGATGAACTTAACAAATTTAACACGGAACTCGGCAGACATAAAATCGAAGCTTATACCAAAATCTACGAGGCAGGACTCGACGGAATTAAAAATTCTTCACTTGCCGACGCAAGGGCAGAACTTGCAAAGGCAAAGGCTATGCCAAAAGATACCGAAGAGAATAAGGAAATCAGAAGTTTCTATATCCAACTCGCAAAAACAAATATTTCAGCTATCAAGTCTTTCCAAAAATACTACGGCTCAACAAACGAGTTCAAGGAGCTTAGCTTTGATTCTATCGAAAAATATTTCGGCGAAGAGGATGAACTTGACGAAAAAATCGCAGAGCTTTCAAAACTCAGCCATGTTGCCCATAAGGACGGAGATTCCGAAGAGGTTGACAGACTTAAAGCTGAAATTAAAACTCTTTCCGAACGCCGCAAGGAAGTTCGCAAGCTTTCAAAAGCAGAGATGGATAAGCATGCACAGTTTAACCGTGCCGCAAAACCTTATGTTGACGCTAAAAAGCTTTTAACCCAGCAGGAGAATTTCTCTCACTTTGATGAGATTGCCGCTCAGTATGACATTGCAAAAGAAAATGTTGCAATCGCAGAAAAGGCAGAGGCTGAAGCTGAGGCAAAACGCCTTGAAGAAGAAAAGGCAGAGCTTGAACGCCGTAAAGCTGAAAAGCTTGCTAAAAAAGAAGCCAAGAAAAACAAATAATTTTAATTGCTGTATTAAAGACCGCATTGGTGAAAGCCTGTGCGGTCTTTTGCTGTTTTGCGAAATAAGAACTGTTTATTTGTTCTTTGAGCATTTATTCATTATCTTGTGTGCCCCTTGGGGCATTTCTTCATTTTGTCGGAGGGCAGTTGCACTCATTGCACCGCCCTCCGATATTTATTTATAAAAAATTTATTATTTACAGCTTTTTTTCGTATTATTAATGTTGTTTGAAAACTTTTCTTGTGATATAATGGCACTGATTATCGGGCATATTATGCCACGCAAAATATATAAGGAGAATTTGTATGAACTATAGGGATAAATACAATCTTTGGCTCACCTTTGACGAGAATACAAAAAGCGAGCTTCTTTCAGTCACCGACGAAAAAGAGATTGAAGACAGATTTTATAAGGACCTTGCCTTCGGCACCGGCGGTCTTCGCGGCATTATGGGCGCCGGCTCAAACAGAATGAATAAATATACGGTCGGCAAAGCTACATTCGGTCTTGCCAATTATCTCAAATCAAAAAACGACGGCGAAATCAAAGTTGCGCTCGCATACGACAGCCGCAATAATTCGGCATTTTTCGCAAAAACGGCAGCAGGCATTTTTGCGTCCTGCGGCTTTAAGGTTTATTTGTATGAAACACTCGTTCCGGTTCCGGTTTTGAGCTTTACAACCGCTTTTCTCGGTTGTACCGCAGGCGTTATGATTACGGCTTCACACAACCCGAAAGAGTACAACGGCTATAAGGTCTATGACAGCAAAGGCTGTCAGTTTTGCACCGAGGATGCAAAAAACGCTATCGAATTTATTAATAAAATCGACGATTTTTCAACAATTCCGTTTGCTGATGTCGAAGATAACGAAAATATCACAATGATCGGCGAAAATGTCCTCGGCGAATTTTTAAAGCAGGTTAAAAAACAATCTGTTTATGAGAAACCGTCCGATTTGAAAATCGTTTATACACCTCTCCACGGTACAGGCAACATTCCGGTTCGCAGAATGCTTGAGGGTATGGATGTCACCGTTGTTAAGGAACAGGAGCTGCCCGACGGCAATTTCTCAACCGTTCGCTCTCCCAATCCCGAGGAAAAGGACGCTCTCAATATCGCTATCGAAACCGCAAAGAAAATCGGCGCCGATTTAGTCCTCGGCACAGACCCCGACTGCGACAGAGTCGGCATTGCCGTTAAGGACGGCGACGATTACAAACTTTTCACAGGCAACCAAACAGGTGCGCTTCTCGTTAAGTTTATCCTCACAATGCATAAGGATGAGCTTAACCCGAAATCAACACTTGTTAAAACAATCGTTACCTCGGAGCTCGGCGCAAATATCGGCAGAAAATTCGGGCTTAATGTCGAGGAAACACTCACCGGCTTTAAATACATCGGCGACAAAATCAATAAGTATGAAGCAAGCGGCGAAAAGGAATTTGTTATCGGCTATGAGGAGTCATACGGCTATCTTGTCGGCACACACGCAAGAGATAAAGACGCTGTTGTTTCGTCAATGCTCATTTGTCAAATGGCGGCTTGGTATAAAAATCAAGGCAAAACACTTGTTGACGGTTTAAACGAAATTTATGACGAATATGGCTATTATCTCGATTTCCTCGACAGCTTTGTTTTAAAGGGCAAGGACGGCGCTGAAAAAATTCAGTCGCTTATGGTCACTTTCAGAGAAAAGGGAACATCACTTTTGCCCGATATTAAGGAAATTATTGATTTCAAGGACGGCATCCGCGACCTTCCCAAGGAAAATGTTCTCAAATATATTTTGAACGACGGCTCATGGATTGCTGTTCGTCCCTCGGGAACAGAGCCTAAAATCAAGGTTTATTATTCTGTTGTCGACCCTGATAAAGAAAATGCAAAACTTCGCCTTGAAAAAATCAGAGGCATTATGGGCGGCATCATTAACGCATAGGAGATTAAAATGAAAATTCAACAATATATAGAAAATGTCCTTCAACCTAAAATACAGGGCGACGGCGGATGGATTGAATTTGTCAGCCTCGACGGCGACGAACTTACCGTAATTTTTCGCGGCGAGTGCTCAAAATGTCTTATTTTAAACCGCTGTGTTGCATGGATTGAAGAGCAAATCAAGCTCGATTGCAAAAAAAGTGTTAAGGTCAATGCAGTTCGCAAAAAACCGTATTTTCAGGATGTTTAAGGAGAAACAAAATGGCACATATTAAGGTAGTTAGGCGCTCAATGCGTCCCGAGGAGTGGACTCAACTGCGCTTCGGTTGGCTCAAACGCCATATTTATTCGAAAAAGTGGGAAATCAAAAATCTTATGATTCGCGATGCCCGCCAAATTTCGGAAATGAATTTTGATTATTATTCCGACGATTACAGACCGCTCAATAAAGGCGATATGTATTTTACACCCGACGGCACTGCCTTTATAAAGGCAGATGTCGATATTCCGCAGGATATGCAGGGGGAAGAACTCTGGTTTTCTCTCAAAACAGCGGCTGAAATTTGCGTCAAAATCAATGGCAAATATGTCGGCGGTGTTGACCCGAACAGAGAGCGTATGCTCATTTCACCGTATATCAACGATAAAAAAACGCTTCATTTTGATATGATGGGCTACAACCGCTCAAAGCCCGATGACGAGCGTAACCCCGAATCTCTTTCTGTTCGCGGATGCCGTCAAATTTTTGAGGGCGCGTATATCTGCACAGTCAACCATGCCGTTCAGGATTTGGTGTGGGATTTTGAGCTTTTGCTCGATATTGCAAATTCCGATTTGTTTAACGAGGATTATCGCGCTTTTTTAAACAGGGAGCTTAACAATGCCATGAATTTCATCGACTTTGATGCCGACGAACTTACAGGCGTTGATGATGCAAAAAAATATATCGACGAAGTTATTTACGCAAACGATACATATAAGGGCACGGGCGATGTTGCGCTTATCGCACATTCCCACCTCGATATTGCATATTATTGGCGCAGAATACACGCTGTTCAAAAGAATTTGCGCACCGTGCTTATTCAGCTTCGCCTTATGGATAAATACCCCGATTTCAAATATACTCACACTCAACCGTATGTTTACGAAACACTCGAAAAATATTATCCCGATGTTTTTGCCGAGCTTAAGCAAAAGGTTGCAAACGGCCAGTTTGAGCCGGTCGGCGCTATGTATGTTGAGCCGGACTGCAATATCCCGAATGCCGAAAGCCTTGTCCGTCAGTGCCTTTACGGTCAGCAGACTTATAAGCGTATGTTCGGCAAAACTGTCAATAACGCTTGGCTGCCCGATGTCTTCGGCAACAGCTGGATTTTGCCGCAGATTTTGAAGAAAAGCGGCGTTGATTACTTCGTTTCAAACAAAATGTCAACATGGAACGATACAAACCGTTTTCCGCATAACAACTTTATTTGGAAGGGTATCGACGGCTCGTCTGTCTATGCCTGCGTTCCGCCTACTCATTTTATCACTTGGAATGCGCCGTCACAAATTCAGGAAAACTGGGAGGCGTATATTGATAAAGACCAAGGCGGTCAAACAATGAATATGTTTGGTTACGGCGACGGCGGCTCCGGCTGTACCGAGGAAATGATAGAGCTTATGCACCGTTTCGACAAACTTTCGATTATGCCGAAATGCGAGCATGTCGGCGGCGCGGAATTTCTTGAAAAAAATCTCAAAGGAAACACTAACCTCGAAACATGGGACGGCGAACTTTATCTTGAGATGCACCGCGGCACATTTACCACAAAATCAAATTTAAAGCGTGCAAACCGCCGCATTGAAAACAAATTCAGAAATGCAGAAATTCTTTCTCTTATAAGAGGGGACGACAATACTGCCGAAATCGGCGCGCTTTACAAAAAATTCCTTGTTAATCAATTCCATGATATTCTCCCCGGCTCTCACATTCACCCGGTTTACGAGGACGCGATGGCTGATTATGCCGAGGTTGAGTCTGCTCTCGATGAAATTATCGGCACCGGCTCAAAATATTTTAATACTCTCAATTTCAAACGCGACGCTCTCACATTCGTGCCTAATAAAAAAGGCTCGTCAACTCGCTACGGCGTAAAGGGCAATTGGATTGTGCCGAATATCGAGGCAATGTCGTCAAAATCGCTTCGTGCCGTTAAAATGTCAAACGATTGGTTTACAATCGGCGATATGGTTGAAACTCCGTATTACAGCGTCAAATTCAACCCGGACGGCTCTATTGACTCTCTCTTTGACAAAGAGCTTTCAAGAGAATGGGTTGACGGTGATTTTAATAAGCTTAAAATTTATACCGACTGCCCGGGCAACTATGATGCGTGGGATATTCTCCCGAATTATAAGGACAAGCAGATTGATATTCAGGTTGCAGAGCCGCTTTCGCTTTGCGAGAGCGACGGCGAGTGCGCCTCATTCAAAGCTGTTTTGAAAACCGAAAAATCCGTTTGGAATGTTGTTATCCGCCTTTTCCGTCAGTCACGCGGTATCGAAGTTGAAAACATCGTCGATTGGCACGAAAAACATAAACTTGCAAAGGCAGAGTTTTCGTGCAATGTACTCACTCGAAAGGCTGTTTGCGACACTTCGGCAGGCTTTATCGAAAGAGATACTCACAAAAATACCTCTTGGCAGCAGGCTCGTTTTGAAACCTGCCATCACAAATGGTGCGACCTTGCAGAAACCGACGGCGGCGTTGCTCTTATCAATGACGGCAAATACGGTGTAGGATTTGACAATAATATAATGTCGCTTTCACTTCTTCGTGCAACAATTCGTCCCGATGTCACATCAGATATGGGTATGCATGATTTTTGCTATATGATTATGCCTCACAGCGGCGATGCCGTTTCATCGGGTATTAACAATATTGCGTTTCAATACAATGTTCCGCTTGTTAAGAGCGATGCGCAGTGGAATTTGCCAACCTTTGAGCCGCTTTATCTCCAAGCTGCAAAGAAATCCGAGGACGGCTCAATGACTGTTATCCGCCTTTCCGAGCAAAACGGCTGTCGCGGCAAAATCAAACTCGGCAAAAAGGTTAAAATCCTCAATATGCTTGAAGAGATTGAGGGCGAAACCGATGTTATCGAGTACACACCGTTTGAAATTATCACAATCGGAGTTGAATAAATGAAACCGTATCAAATTGTGTTAATCGTTTTGGCTGTGCTGATAGTTTTGGGCGTTGCGATTATTCCTGCAATCAATCGTCGACAGCTTAAAAAAATGCCTATTGACCAGCAAATCAGAATTTTAATGCAGCAGGCAAATAAACTTATATATTGGAAAAATATTTCCGAGGGAACAAAAGGCACGCTTGTCTATATCAAAAATAAGCGCAAAATTTTGACTTTTCCGTGGATTTTGGTTGACGGCGCAATGCTCTGCACACGCAAAAATCCCTTTGAAAAATGGGATTATCCCGAGGAACAGGAACCGCTGACTTCCGATGAGCTTGCACAGCTTAAGGACGAAATCGAAAAATACAATAAAAAAACACCGGTCAAAATCCTTTTTCAAAAGGACACTAACGAGGACTGACACGAAACACGGCAGAGGGAACATTCCTCTGCCGTGTTTTTATATTCTTTCAAAAATTTTGAATACCGCTGCCGACATTGCAAGCCATATCGCTGAAAACGGCAGGCAAATCTGCCCCATTATGTTTAAGGGTGCCCCTGAGTAGTCCCACACGCCTTCTTTCAGCCAAATATTAAACACAATGCCGAAAATAAATTCAATTCCCGTAATTAATGTCATTCCGATTATGCACCTTGCCCAAAAAGGCAAGTCAAAATTTTTTGCAATAAAATAAAAGGTCACAAGAATTATCGCCCCTGCAAAAAACATTGAATAATGAGTTCTTGAGCGATATACCATTTCAATTGCGCAGTAGCCGAATCCGCCGATAACGGCAATCATCGCATATAACAAAAAATTTCTCATAATTGTATTATTGCCCGATATGTGTTAAAATATATTTATAATATAAATTCGGCGGTTTGATTATGAGATTTACTGAAAACGGCAAAAAAATAATATCTGTTTTATCTGCGGCAGGGTACAAGGCGTATTTTGTCGGCGGCTGTGTGCGCGACTTTTTTATGCGTCGTCCCTTTAACGATATTGATATTGCGTCTTCGTCAACTCCGATTGAAACCGAAACTGCACTTTCCGCCGCGTGCATTCGCTGTATCGAAACGGGCATTAAACACGGCACGGTCACCGCGATTATCAATGGCGAATCTTTTGAAATAACTACATTTCGCTCCGACGGCGAGTATAAGGATAACCGACACCCCGAAAATGTTTCGTTTGTCACCGATGTCAAAACAGACCTTGCGCGCCGCGATTTCACCGTGAACGCCATGGCTTATAACGAAAATGACGGCTTGGTTGATGTTTTCGGCGGTATTGATGATATAAATAACAAAATCATTCGCTGTGTCGGCAATCCCGATAAGCGGTTTAACGAGGATGCTCTGCGTATTATCCGCGCGCTTCGCTTTTCCTCTGTTCTCGGCTTTGAAATCGAGGAAAATACTCAAAAATCAATTTTCAAAAATAAGGATTTGCTCAAAAATATTGCCGCCGAGCGTATTTTTGTCGAACTAAAAAAACTCCTTTGCGGCGACAATGCCGAGTCTGTGCTCCTTAAATATAAAGAGGTCATCGCAGTTGTTGTTCCCGAGCTTGCGCCGTGCTTTGATTTTGCACAAAACACAAAATGGCACCTCTACGATGTCTATACACATATTGTAAAATCCGTTGGTTTTTCGCCTAAAACGGACTATATGCGCCTCACACTCCTTTTGCACGATATCGGCAAGCCGTATTGCCTCAAGGTTGATGACAGGGGAGTGGACCATTTTAAAGGTCATCAGGAAAAGGGAGCATTCCTTGCAGAGCGTGCCTTGCGCCGCCTAAAGTGCGACAATGCAACGCTTAAAAAGGTTGTCACACTCATTTCTGTTCACGATGAAAAAATTTATCTCGATTCAAAAAGCATAAAATATTGGCTTCGCCGCCTCGGTGACAGCGCTACACTCGACTTCCTCGATGTCAAAATCGCCGATATGGAAAGCCATAATCTCGAATTTGCGGGTCACGAGGTCGAAGAACTTGAGCGAATAAAGCAAAAAGCAATCGAAATTATCAACAGCGGCGAACCGTACCGAATTTCAGATTTAAAAATACGCGGCAACGATTTAATCTCCGTCGGAATCAGCGGCAAATCAATTTCCGACGCCCTTAATTATCTTGTCGAAAAAGTCAGCGACGATAAATCGCTTAATGATAAAAACACCTTGCTTAAAATGGCAAAGGATTTTGATGCCCAAACGCATTAATGCACTGTATAAATTTGTTATAAAAATCCCGATTGTTTTTAGGAGGAAAGATATGAAATTCAAAAAAATATTGTCATCGTTTTTGGCTTTTGCAGTGGCTTTCGGAGCCGTTTCTTTCGCTCCGTTTGGAAATAACGGCTCGTTTTTGAATTCTGCGATTGTCGCAGAGGCGAAAACGGGAAATTCGGCAACAAAAATGCCTGATGATGCAATCACTTTCAGCAGTACATACAGTGACGAACTTCAAATTATTCCGCTTGTAAACAAAAACGGCATTTGCTATTACAATAATAAGGTCATCTATTTTTACAGCGTAGCTAATAACACATACAGAAAAGTTTATGATTACAACAATAAGGGTGCAAACAAAAACAATGTTATGTGCACTTATGCAGATGCCCAAAACGGCAAGTTTTATATTGTTTGGCTCGATTCGTCCGTGAAGAATGACTATCACTATTATATTGACGAGTTTGATGCTGCGTCCGAAAAAATTGTTTCCACAAAGGATGCATCATCATTTGTCGGCAGTAATATATTGTCTTATCCGAAATCAATCGGTGTTGACAGCCAAAACAGATTCTATCTTGCTGTTTACGATTATGACCAAAAGAAGTATGTTATAAATCTTATTTCCTCCGATATGAAGTCGCTTTCATCTGTCACTACTGACGATGTTATATATAAATTCAGCGGCTTTGACAAAACAAACGGCAATTTTTATTATGAAGGCTTCACTGATTGGGTCAGTTGGGGTTACAGTCATAAAACGCAATCTCTAAAATGCGGCAATGTCAAAAACAACAAAATAAGCGTAAGCAATTATTATGTCGATATTTTTTATCAGCAGTATTACACTCCGCACTACGACAATGCCGTGATGCTTTCAAACGGAGATCTTGTCTGGACTTCAACACTGTCAAGTGATGTCAATGTGCTCGATTCGGCAAAGTTTAATATTGATGATAAGAATTCTCCCGTGCCTTTGAGATTCAGCATTTCAAGGAAAGGCTTTGAAACGGAGGACAGATATGCAGACAGCATCGGCACAAGAACAGTGTATAACAACGCTACCGCCGATTATTTAATGTATGTAAACAATAATACAATTGTTGAGCTTGATGCAGACGGCAATCAAAAATCATCCGTAAAAACGGCTTATCCTGTTTTTGCAATGTATAATTACGGAGACAGCGTTCTCGTTATCGAAAAAGATACAGACGAAAATTTTTATGTCGAAAATCTGAAATGGCAGTATCCCACAAAAATCGCCTTGTCAAAATCTTCCGCCACTGTCAATGTCGGCGAAAGTCTTGCTTTAAACGCAACAAACGATTCAATTCTTGACATTTCATATAAATGGGCAAGCAGCGACAATTCCGTTGCGTCGGTTACAAAAGACGGCAAGGTTTACGGCAATAAAGCCGGCTCGGCAACAATTACCGTTAAGAGTGAAAATGGCGTTACCGCATCATGCAAAGTTACTGTTCAGCCACCGGAAAGCAACCCCGAGGGCGGCGAAGTCAGATAGAGCGGCGCTTCGTCAAACAACGTTTCGGCAAATGATTATTACAGTTGGTCATCGGTAATTAAATCAAACCTTACCGAAAACAGCGATAAAACACTTACAAGGGTTGAGAGCGTTTCAAACGGTGTTCTTGTCGAAAATTATTCCGCAGGCGGCAAAACGCTGCTTTCAAAATCAACAATCAAAAACGAGCTTCCGATTTACGGCGGCTATTTCTCGGGTGAGAATAACAACTATATCGTTTTCGGTCAAAATAATAAAAATGAAAATAATTCTGCGGAGATTATAAGAATTGTAAAATATTCAAAAAATTGGTCGAGAATCAGTGACTGCAAAATTTACGGCTCAAACACAACTGCGCCTTTTAATGCAGGCTCACTGCGAATGATTGAGCTTGACGGCAAGCTTTATGTTTATACATGCCACGAAATGTATGCCGATTCAAACAACTTGAATCACCAAGCAAATATGCTGTTCACCGTCGACGAAAGCACGATGAAAACAACAGATTCAATGTATGAGGTATCAAATCTTCAAAACGGATATGTCAGCCACTCGTTCAATCAGTTTATCGCAACCGACGGCGCGTATATTTACAGAGTCGATCATTCCGAATCAAATGAGATGACTATGCAAGGCAAATATCTCTCCGTCAACGGAATTACGCTCTCAAAATACAGCAAAAGCGCATCATCGACAAATGTCGCCGTTACCGTTCCCGTAAAATTCGACATTCATTCGGGCAATTACACCGGTGCGACAATCGGAGGATTTGAGGTCGGAAGCGGAAACTGCATTATCGCATACACAAAGGACATTTCTTCCTCATGTAAAAGCAGAAACGCTTATATCAGCGTGACGGATAAATATTTCAACAAAACAATTAATGTTGCACTTACAAGATATAAATCGGGTTCGGCGGTAACCTGCCGCTCTCCTCATCTTGTCAAAATCAACGAAAACCTTTTCCTCGTTTTGTGGGAGGAATATAATTCATCGACAAAAGCGGTTACAACAAAGGCTAAAACAATTGATTCAAGTGCAAATGTTATTTCGTCGGCGACATTGCCTGTCAGACTTTCGGATTGCAAGCCTGTTTTGTGCAGTGACGGTACTGTCAAATGGTATGTGACAGAAAATTCCGCTCCCGTTTTGTATAGCGTAAACCCATATGATTTGTCAAACCGTCATAAACATAATTATACCTGTGCAGTTACAAGACAGCCGACATGCTCCGCATCGGGTATAAAAACATATACCTGCACAACCTGCGGCGACGAATGGACCGAGTCAATCAGTAAGCTTGAGCACACATACAAGCAAACCGTTACTCCTGCCGCAATCGGTAAAAACGGCAAAATTGTCAAAAAATGCTCTGCCTGCGGTGCAACCATTACATCGTCGATTGCCAAAATTTCGACGGTTAGCCTTTCGGCTGTGAACTATACATATAACGGCGGCGTTAAAACGCCGAGCGTAACAGTTAAGGATTCAAAGGGCAGGAAGTTATCTAACGGCAGGGACTATACCGTCACATATCCGCGCGGCAGAAAAAATGTCGGCAGATATTCGGTTAAAATAAGATTTAAAGGCAATTACAGCGGCACAAAAATGCTGACATATAACATCAACCCAAAAGGCACAAGTATGTCAAATGTCACCGCCGCCAAAAAAGGCTTTAAGGCTAAATGGAAAAAGCAGTCCACCCAAACAACCGGTTATCAACTCCAATACAGCACTTCGTCAAAGTTCAAAAAGGGAACAAAGACGGTTAATATTTCCAAAAACAAAACCACCTCAAAATCGGTCGGAAAGCTGTACGCAAAGAAAAAGTATTATGTGCGTGTGCGCACCTACAAAACAGTGAAATTCGGCGGCAAAAATATAAAACTCTATTCCGGCTGGAGCAAGGCAAAGGCTGTCAAAACCAAAAAGTAATTAAAATTACAAATAATTAAAAACTCCGATGTGTTACGGAATAATTCGTAATATTTCGGAGTTCTTTTATTTCAGCAATACCAATTCATAAAACAAAAAGGCTTTGACCGTTACAGCCAAAGCCCGATTATGTTTTATCTATTAAGTTTTATTTTGCAATATAAAATTGCGACAGTTATATGTCCTATTTCGTGTAGAAAAGTGTTTCCTGCGTTGTTCGCGAATATCTGTAAACCGACAGTGCAATACCAAGCGCCAGATATATGCAAAGCGATGACGAGCCGCCTGCTGAAAACAACGGCAGTGTAATACCGATACAAGGCAAAAGCGAAAGTTCCATTCCTATGTTTACAAGCATTTGTGCAAACAGCATAACCGATATTCCGCTGCACATAAGGTATCCTACATTATCTCTTGCGCTCATTGCCGTTTTGAGCACCCTCAGCACAAGAAAGCCGAGTATCAAAACCACAAACAGTGCGCCGATAAAGCCAAGCTCCTCGCCCGCAACCGACAAAATCATATCGTTTTGATTTTCAGGCACAGCGCCGCTTTGAGTCATCGAGCCTTTTAAATAGCCTTGCCCCAAAAGTCCGCCCGAGCCGAGTGCGATTTTGCCGTTTGTTTGCTGATACATTACATCCGCAAAGTCATTCGGATAAAACAGCGCAACAATTCTCTGCCTTTGAATACCGTTTATGATTCCGACCTTCCACGCAACAGTAAATCCTACGATTATTGCGCATATTCCGGCAACGAAATACCCAATGTTTACCCTTGCGAAAAAAAGCATTCCGATAAACATCACAAGGAAAATAAGCGCGGAACCTGCGTCACCCGTCATCATTACAAGACCTATCGGCACCGCTCCGTGAATAACAAGCGGAATAATTGTCTTTATTTTGTTGATTTTGTCCCTCACTAAATCAAGATGATAGCTGAAACTTATAATAAAACCAACCTTTAAAAGCTCCGACGGCTGAAAATAAAATATTTTCAAATCAATCCACGATTTTGCATCCTGCCTTGCAGACGGTGCAACGCCGAAGAAAAATGTGTATACCATCAGCGCCGCGCATCCTGCGGCAATTATCGGCCATAGTTTTGATATAATCTCGTAGTCAATGTTTGACACAATAATCGCAATAATTACACCAAGCAAAACAGACACAATCATTGACCTTACATCCGATGATATGATTTTGCCGTCCTTAAGCGACGAGTGCGTCGCACTGTAAACAAGGCTCAGCCCGTATGCCGATGCAATAAGTGCAGATAGGAGCGTCACAAAATCAGTTCCCTTGAGAAAGGTTAAAAACGACTTTTCTCTGTTTATTGAATTTTTCATTTACGCTCCTTTCAAATTGGTATTACTATTATATTATCAATTGCTCTGTTTTTCAATATAATAATTGTAAATGTTTTGTTATTTGATTATTTTTTATAATGTGCTATAATATATCACACTAATAATATTATAGGAGTTAATATATGCTCACGGATATTGAAATTGCACAAAACGCAAAAATGAAAAATATAACCGATATCGCCTCCGATTTGGGCATCTCTGCCGACGAAATCGAGCCTTACGGTCATTATAAAGCAAAAATTTCCGATTCCGTTATGAAACGCCTTGCCGATAAAAAGGACGGCAAGCTTGTTCTTGTAACCGCTGTCAATCCGACACCGGCAGGCGAGGGCAAAACAACCGTTTCAATCGGTCTCGGTCAGTCTATGAATAAAATCGGCAAAAAAACAATCGTTGCATTGCGTGAGCCGTCGCTCGGTCCTGTTTTCGGCATTAAGGGCGGCGCCGCAGGCGGCGGATATTCGCAGGTCGTTCCTATGGAGGACATCAATCTCCATTTCACGGGCGATATGCACGCCATCACCTCTGCCAACAACCTTATGTGCGCAATGCTTGATAACAGTATTCAGCAGGGGAACGAGCTTAATATCGACCCTCGCCAAATTCAGGTTAAGCGTTGCCTTGATATGAATGACCGCGCACTCCGCAACATTATTTGTTCGCTCGGCGGCAAACTCAACGGCGTTCCGCGAGAGGACCATTTTTGCATCACTGTTGCAAGCGAGGTTATGGCAATTCTCTGCCTTGCAAGCGATATTTTCGATTTGAGAGAAAGACTCGGCAATATTCTTGTTGCCTACACATATGACGGCGAGCCTGTTTATTGCAGAGATATTAAAGCAAATGGCTCGATGACCGTTCTTTTAAAGGACGCAATTAAGCCAAACCTCATTCAAACTCTCGAAAATACACCGGCAATTATGCACGGCGGTCCATTTGCAAATATCGCTCACGGCTGCAACTCTCTTCGTGCAACAAAAACGGCGCTCAAGCTTGCCGATTATACAATCACCGAGGCAGGCTTCGGCTCTGATCTCGGCGCGGAAAAGTTTCTTGATATTAAATGTCGATTCGGCGGATTAAAGCCCGATTGCATCGTTCTTGTTTCAACCGTTCGCTCAATGAAATACAACGGCGGCGTTGCAAAGGAGGACTTGAAAGAGGAAAATCTCGAGGCTCTCAAAAAAGGCTCGGCAAACCTTGGTGCTCATATCGACAATCTTCATAAATTCGGTGTTCCTGTTGTTGTTGCAATCAACCATTTTTATGCCGACACTCAGGCTGAAATTGATTTTATCGAGGATTATTGTAAATCAAAAGGCGCTGAATTCGCTGTCACAAAATGCTTTGCCGAGGGCGGAGCAGGCGGCACCGACCTTGCTGAAAAGGTGGTTTCTGCTTGCGAAAAGGAAAATGATTTTAAATTCCTTTATGACCTTGATATGCCGCTTTATGAAAAAATTGAAAAAATTGCCAAGGAAATTTACGGCGCTGACGGCGTTGATTATACAAAACAGGCAAAAACAGCGCTTGATGGCTTTATTAAGCTCGGCGCAGACAAAATGCCGGTATGTATGGCTAAAACGCAGTACAGCCTTTCCGACAATCCAAAACTTTTCGGCAAGCCCGAGCATTTCAAAATCACCGTTTCGTCGGCTTCTCTTTCAAACGGCGCCGGTTTTGTTGTTTGCCAAACAGGCAATGTTATGATTATGCCCGGTTTGTCAAAATCACCTGCAGCTTACAGAATTGATATTGACGAAAAAGGCAATACCGTGGGGCTTTTCTGATGCAGGAATTTGTTACCCACAGCTATGAGGAAACCCTGCAAATGGCGGCTGATTTTGCAAAAACAGTCAAAAAGGGCACTGTTATCGGCTTTATCGGCGGACTCGGTATGGGCAAAACCGCCTTTACCTCAGGCTTTGTTAAGGGGCTTGGCATAAACGCCGATGTTTCGTCGCCCACATTTGCCATTTGCAACGAATATATAGGCAATGATTGCCGCGTTTATCACTTCGATATGTATCGTATCGAAAGTTGGGACGATTTGTATTCCACCGGCTTTTTTGATTATATCGATTCGGGCGCATACATTCTTGCCGAGTGGAGCGAAAATGTTTTCGGCGCATTGCCGGACGATTCTGTTATTATTGAGATTGAAAAGCTCGGCGACAATGACAGACGGTTTAAAATAATGAATAAAACAGAGGTTTAACAAATGCTTTTATCTCTTGATTCAAGCGCTGTCACCGCCTCGGTCGCACTTACCGACGGCGACAGGGTGATAAAAAGTGAATTTGTCAATTCGGGCTTGACCCACAGCGAAACTCTTCTCCCGATGGTTAAAAGAGTTATGGGCGACAATGAATTTTCAAGCCTTGATGCCGTTGCAATCACCGCCGGACCCGGCTCGTTTACCGGTGTCAGAATAGGTGTCGCCACAGTCAAGGGAATTGCCTTTGCCGGCAATATTCCATGCTACGGCGTTTCAACGCTTGAGGCAATCGCTTATAATTTTGTTGACGAAAATTGCGTTGTCTGCGCCGTTATGGACGCACGCCGAATGCAGTTTTACAATGCGATTTTTAAGGTCGAAAACGGCATCGTGTCGCGTATTACTCCCGACCGTGCAATTTCAATTGACGATTTGCGCGAGGAGCTGAAACAATACGATTCTGTCATTATCGCAGGCGACGGAGCGGCTCTTTGCAGTCAAAATATCGCTCTCGATAATTGCAAAATCGCCGCTGATGACAAAATTTATCAAAATGCGCTTTCGGTTGCGAAATGCGTTAAAAATAAAAAAGCAATTGCGCCGTCTGCTCTTATGCCGGTTTATCTCCGTCAGTCGCAGGCAGAGCGCGAGTTAAAATTAAAACGCTGATTTTCAGCCTTTTTGCTTTCTTATCGGCTACATAAGGGGCAATGTTCAATTTATTTGTAGCCTGAAAGGTAAAGGTTTTATTATGGTAGTTTTAGGTTCGGACCACGCAGGTTATCCGCTTAAACTCGAAATTATTGAGCACTTAAAGGAAAACGGCATTGATTATATTGATGTCGGTTGTTATTCGCCTGAGAGATACGATTATGCCGTTGCTGCCCAAAAAGCGTGTGACAAGGTCGTTTCGGGCGAGGCTGACAAGGCAATTCTCTGCTGCGGCACGGGAATAGGCATTTCAATGGCGGCAAATAAGGTTAAGGGTATTCGTGCAGCTTGTTGCAGCGACTATTTCAGCGCAAAATATACACGCGCTCATAACGACGCAAATTGCCTTTGCATGGGCGCAAGAGTAGTCGGCGCAGGTCTTGCAATCGAACTTGTTGATGTTTTTCTCAATACGGAATTTGAGGGCGGAAGACACCAAACAAGAATTGACCAAATCGCCGATATTGAAAACGGCAAAAAATTATATTGATAAATTGTCGGCTGTGTAAATCGGCAATATAAAACGGCGGCGGAAAAATCAATTTCCGCCGCCGTTTTGCGTCTTGTTATATTTGCGTTATTTGCTCCATTTCAACGCTTTGATACTGAAACCGAGTGACATATCAAGTTGGTTTTTCTGAATGATTGCGACAACTTTCTTTTTGTCGCATCCCTTAACCGTGCATTCTACCTTGTAATAGTTGTTGTTTCCGAGGCTCTCTATTTTTGTGATTGAAACAGAGTGTGTCTGATTTTCAAAATTTGAAATCGAAAATGTATCGTTGTTTGCAATATAGCTTATGTTCTTGTTTTTGTCGCTGTTGCAGTTTGTTTTGTAGTTTACAACTGTTTGACCGAAGTATTTAAACAAATCAAGCACAATCGTTCCCGATGCGTAGGTGTTCGTTTTCAAGCCCTCGCGCTCTGCCATCCAAAGTGCGGCATGATTTGCGGCACCTGTCGGGATACCGTTTGCATTTTCATAGTTGTATCGATAAAGATACGGCACCTCAAGCATTGATTTGATTGCCTGCTGGTCCTGAGAGTCGAATGTAACCGCCGTTCCGTTTGCCGATGTAGACGGCACCTTGTCTTTTGAAACGGGGAGAGTGGTATATTTTGAATCTGTTGTCGATTCACCGCTGTGCTTTTTTGCTGTTGTCGATTTCTCGGTTGTGTGCTTTTTTGTTGTCGGAAGTTTTCCGTTTTGCGCTGTCGTTGCGCTTGCGTTTGTCGACGATGGTTTTTCAACACTCATTGTGACCTCGTTGCCGTTAGCGTCGGTTACGGTGTTTCCGTCGGAGTCGATGGGGACTTTCACAACATTTCCGTTTTTGTCCGTCGTTTCCTTGTATAATACTTTTTCGGTTACTTTCTTTCCGTTTTCGTCGGTAACTTCTTTGCCGTTTTCGTCTGTCACAACAACATATTCTTCGCCGAAAATATTGTCACTTTCTTCAAGATTTCCTACTGCGGCAGAACCCGTCGACGCAGTGCCGTTTTTCTTTGACATAAATTCGTTGACAATGCAAAAAATTCCTGCACCGAGAAATGCAATAACGATTATAAGTGCAAGCACCATTATCGCCGTGCGTTGTTTTTCGTTCGGCGCTTGTGTTTTATTCTTGTTTCCCAAACATAACACTCCCGTAAAATTTTTTATTGTCACTATTATATATTTTAAACACTCTCTTGTAAATAGAATACATAAATTTTGAACAATTTCTTAACTGTTAATTCATAATATTTACATAATTTATACAACGCTATACAATTAAAGACAGGTGATTTGATGAAAAAGACTAAAATAACCGCGCTGTCGGGTATGCTGGCGGCTTTGACGGTTTTGTTCCTGTTTTTCGGCTCTGTCGTGCAGATTTTTGCTTATGTCGCACCGCTGATTTCGGGACTGATTATGATAATTTTAATTAATAATGTCAATAAACGCTCGGCTTGGACCGTATTTGTCGTGTCATCATTGGTTGCAGTGTTTCTCCTGCCCGATAAGGAATGTGCGCTGACCTATGTTTTCTTTTTCGGTTGGTATCCGATGGTTAAAGACTCGTTCGACAAAATCAAAATTAAAATTTTGAGAATTGTTGCAAAGTTTGCCGTATATAATGTCGCCGTTGTTTTTTCACAGCTTGTTTGCATTTATGTTTTCGGCATTCCGTTCGACAATGTTTTCGGTGTGTGGGGAATAGTGATTTTGCTTTTGCTTGCAAATCTGCTTTTCGCCTTGTATGACAGGCTTTTTGTCTTGCTTTCGTTTATTTATATGAAAAAATATTATTCAAAGGTCAAGCGATTTCTAAAATAATTCTTAATTTTCCTTATTTGTTATAAATTATTATATTAATATATTGAATTATCGTTTTCGTTGTTGTAAAATAACAGTGAAATAATATATTTGCGGAGGTATTTATGTCTGCATATCGACTAAACGGAAAAGAGTCGCTCGGCATCGAGTTCGGCTCAACAAGAATCAAAGCGGTTCTTGTTGATGAAAACTGCAATCCGATTGCCTCGGGCGGTCATACATGGGAAAATCGCCTTGAAAACGGTTATTGGACTTATCATAACGATGATATTTGGCTCGGCCTTCAGGATGCTTATTCAAAACTCAATACCGATTGTGTTGAAAAATTCGGCTCACCTATAAAAAATCTTGCATCACTCGGATTTTCGGCTATGATGCACGGCTATCTGCCGTTCGATAAAAACGGCAATCAGCTTGCCGAATTCAGAACTTGGCGTAATACCACCACCGCTCCTGCGGCTCAAAAACTCACTGCCTTGTTTGATTTCAATATTCCGCAAAGGTGGAGCGTTGCTCATTTGTACCAAGCTGTTCTCAACGGCGAGGAGCATGTTGCCGATATTGACTATCTCACAACGCTTGCGGGCTATGTTCATTGGAAACTGTCGGGCATAAAAGCTGTCGGCGTCGGCGAGGCGTCGGGTATGTTCCCGATTGACAGCCAAACAAATACATATAATGCCGAAATGGTTAAAAAATTTGATTCGATTTGCGAAATAAAGGCTTTGCCGTGGAATATTCTCGACATTCTCCCTCGTGTAGCAACGGCAGGCGACAATTGCGGATATTTGACTAAGGAGGGCGCGGCTCTTCTCGATGTCAGCGGCAATTTGCAATCGGGTGTTCCGATGTGTCCGCCCGAGGGCGACGCAGGCACCGGTATGGTTGCAACAAACAGCGTCACCATCAAAACCGGCAATGTCTCTGCCGGAACTTCGATTTTTTCTATGATAGTTTTGGAAAAACAGCTTTCCAAAGTTTATGAAGAGATTGATATGGTTACAACTCCTGCCGGCAAGCCTGTTGCCATGGTGCATTGCAACAACTGTTGCACAGATTTGGATTATTGGGTCAATTTGTTTGCCGATTTTGCAGGCAAGTCAGGCTCAAATCTCACAAAGCCGCAAATATACGATTTGCTTTACAACGCCGCTCTTGACGGCGACAGCGATTGCGGCGGCGTTGTCAATTTCAACTACTTCTCAGGCGAGCCGGTTTCTCATACCGAGGACGGCAGACCGATGTTCCTGCGCTCTCAAAATTGCAATTTTAATTTGCCTAATTTTATGCGCGCTCAAATTTATTCGACTATAGCTACCCTCAAATTGGGTATGGAAATTCTCGAAAACGAAAATGCAAAAATCGACTGCCTTATGGGTCACGGCGGATTGTTCAAAACAGATTATGTCGGTCAAAGGTTTATGGCAGGTGCTATGAATACACCCGTCACCGTTACAAAAACAGCAGGCGAGGGCGGCGCGTGGGGTATGGCGGTGCTTGCCGCGTATTCCGTTTGCGACAGCAAGCTGCCGCTTGACGAATATCTGCGTGATTTCGTTTTCGCCGACTGCGAGTCAACAACCGTTGAGCCTGTTGCCTCGGATGTCGAGGGCTTTAACAAATATATGAAACTTTATAAATCTGCTTTGGAAGTCGAAAAATCAGCATACAAAAATATTTAAGGAGAAATATATATGGCTATTAAGGATTATGAATTTTGGTTTGTTGTCGGAACGCAGTTCCTCTACGGCGAAGAGATTTTTGATGTAATCAATGACCATGCCGCTCAAATGGCGGCAGAGTGGAGCGAAAAACTCCCTTGCAAGGTCGTTGCAAAACCGTGCGTTAAAACATCAAAGGAAATTCTCACCGTTATGCAACAGGCAAACAACGATGAAAAATGCGCAGGCGTTATCACTTGGATGCATACTTTCTCACCGTCAAAGATGTGGATTGCCGGCTTTAACGCTCTTGAAAAGCCGTACCTTCATGTAAACACTCAGTTCAACCGCGACATTCCGTGGGACGATATTGATATGGACTTTATGAATCTCAATCAGTCTGCTCACGGCGACAGAGAGCACGGCTATATCGCCGCTCGTATGCGCTTAAAGCAAAAGGTTGTCGCAGGCTATTGGAAGGATGAAACATTCCAAAACAAAATGGGCGTTTGGATGCGTGCCGCAGTCGGCGCCGCAGAGTCAAGAAAGCTCCGCGTTTTGCGTATATCCGATAATATGCGTAATGTTGCCGTTACAGACGGCGATAAAATCGAGGCTCAAATCAAACTCGGTTGGCAGGTAGACCATTACGGCGTAGGCGATATTATTAAGCTCGTAGATGCCGTTACCGAGGACGAAATCGACGCCCAAATGGCTGAATACAACAAATATTACGAAATGGATACCGACAATATCGACTCCGTTCGCTATCAGGCGAGGGAAGAGGTCGCTATTAAAAAATTCCTCGATAAAGAGGGATTCGGCGCATTCCATACAAACTTTGAGGATTTGCAGGGACTTCGTCAGCTCCCCGGCCTTGCATCGCAGGACCTTATGCGTCAGGGCTACGGTTTCGGCGCAGAGGGCGACTGGAAAGTTGCCGCAATGACAAGAATTATGAAACAAATGGCAGAGGGCTTGCAGGGCGGCACGGCGTTTATGGAGGATTATACATATCACTTTGAGCCGGGCAACGAAATGCTCCTCGGCTCTCATATGCTTGAGGTTTGTCCGACAGTTGCCGCAAACAAGCCGAAAATTCAAGTTCATCCGCTCGGTATCGGCGACAGAGAAGACCCGGCACGCCTTGTGTTTAAGGCGCAAACAGGCAACGCAATCGTTGTAACTCTTGTCGATATGGGCGACAGACTCAGAATGATTGTAAACGATGTAGAATGTAAGGAGCAGGTAAACGAAATGCCAAAACTCCCGGTTGCAGGCGTTTTGTGGAAACCGCTTCCGTGCCTTCAAACCTCGGCTGAGGCTTGGATTTATGCCGGCGGTGCTCACCATTCGGTGCTTTCATATTCACTCACGGCAGAGCATATGCGCGATTTTGCCGAGATTATGGGCATTGAGTTTGTTTATATCAATAAGGATACCGAAATCAATTCGTTCAGAAAAGAATTATTCTATAACGATGTTGCATATAAATTAGGAATGTAGGATTAAAATTATGTTGGAAGAATTAAAGCAAAAGGTGCTCGAGGCAAATCTCAAACTTGTTGATTACGGTTTGGTTGTCCTCACTTGGGGTAATGTTTCCGCAATTGATAGGGAAAAGGGCTTGTTTGTAATCAAGCCGTCGGGCGTTCCTTATGATAAAATGACTGCCGATGATATGGTTGTTATGGATTTAAACGGAAATAAGATTGAGGGTGACCTCAACCCCTCATCGGATACACCGACTCATCTCGAGTTGTATAATAAATTTGAAAATATCGGCGGTATCGTTCACACTCATTCTTCATGGGCATGCTCATGGGCGCAGGCAGGCAGAGATATTCCTGCCTACGGCACAACTCACGCCGATTTTGCAAACGGTGCCGTTCCGTGCACAAGAGGGCTTACTGAGCAGGAAGTTCGTGGTGAGTATGAGCTTAATACCGGCAAGGTTATTGTCGAAGAGTTCAAAAAACGCGGCATTTCTCCCGAGGAGTGTCCTGCTGTCCTGATTCACCGTCACGGTCCGTTCGCTTGGGGTAAGGATGCTTTTAAGGCAGTAGAAAATGCCCTTATCCTTGAAGAGATAGCTAAAATGGCGTCAAGAACCGAAAGAGTTGCTGCGATGAGCGACGATTCCGATATAGGTATTGAAAGCTATTTGCTTGATAAACACTACCAAAGAAAGCATGGCAAAAATGCTTACTACGGTCAGAATAAATAGGAGGAAACATATGAAAAAAGCATTAATGACAATTTCAACCGCAATTGTGTTTGCTGTTTGCTGTCTTTTGGGCGTTACCGCATATGCATCCGAAACAACGGATATTTCGTCTGCAAGTGTTTCGCTCAGTCAGTCGTCATATACATACAACGGCTCACAGCATAAGCCGAGCGTAACGGTTAAAATCGCCGTTCCTGCAACTGAAACAGAGGCTGCGAGCGAAAAAACACTCACTCTCGGCACAGATTACACCGTTGCGTATTCAAACAATATCAACCACGGCACTGCAACCGTTACCGTAACAGGTACGGGTGCATACAGCGGTTATGTTTCAAAGAATTTCAAAGTCAACGCCGCATCAATCAGCTCGCCGAAGGTTACCGTTGTTTCCGACGCAGTTGCAGGCAAAGCGCCGAAACTTAAGCTCACCTTTAACGGCGCAACGCTTAAAGAGGGCACGGATTATACAATCTCTGCCTCAAATTACAAAAAAGCAGGCTACAAAACCTGCAAGGTTGTTATCAATGGTAAAAGCAATTTCACAGGCTCAAAAACATTGACTCTTAATGTTAAACCCGCAAAGGTTTCGGGTCTTGATACAGGCGAGAGAACAAATACTTCTGTTGTAGTTAAGTGGGCGTCACAAAAAAATACAGGCGCTACACATTACAGACTCTATATGTGTGACAGCAAGGGCGGCAACTCAAAATATCTCGCAGAGGTTAAATCAACTTATTGTAGGGTTACCGGTCTTAAAAACAACTCAGTTTGCTGTTTCAGAGTTATGCCTGTTTACAAGACGGGCAAAAAAACCGTCTGCGGCGATTTGAGTGCGATTTATACAACAGCAACACGCCCAAATGCCGTTACAAACAACAAAACAACAAAAACCAAAAACAGCAAAAAGCTTGTTGTCGGCTGGAATAAAATTTCTTGCTCAGGTTATACAATTCAGTATTCAACCGATAAAAACTTCAGAAAAGGCGTTAAAACAACAAATGTTGCATACAACAAAACTTCTGCCTCAATTTCAATTCCGAAAACAAGCAAGACTTATTATGCAAGAATCAAAGCTTACAAGAAGTATAAATCGGGCGGTAAAACCATAACAATCTACGGCAATTGGAGCAAAACGCTTTCAACTTCATATTCAAATTGCTATGAGTATTACACCACGAGTTATGTTAAAAATGCAAACAGAACAAAAAATCTTCAGCTTGCCTGCAAGGCAATCAACGGCACTGTACTCAAACCGGGCGAAACTTTCTCGTTCAATAAGGTTGTAGGCAAGAGAACTGCGGCAAAGGGCTATAAGCCGGCAACAATCTTTACCGGCGGCTCAGGCACTGCTCAAAGCCTCGGCGGCGGTGTTTGCCAGGTTGCGTCAACAATGTTTAACGCTGCACTTTATTCAAACTTCAAAATTGTTGAGCGTTCACAGCACAGCCAAAGAGTTTCGTACTGTCCGCTCGGCAGAGATGCTGCAATCTATTGGGGCTCAAAAGATTTCAAGTTTAAAAACACAAGCGGCTATCCCGTTAAGATTAAAATGACCTGCTCAAACGGCAAACTTACATGTGCATTCTACACAAGCTATAATGTATCGCCTCCGAAAGTAACTCTTAAAGTTTCACGAAGCGGCAAAAAATTCACATTAAGACGCTATGTCAACGGCAAGGTTAATTACACAACAAAATCCAAGTATTAATATTAAGTCAATCTTGATAAAATTCAACAGCGCGGTTCGTTCCGCGCTGTTTTTATAATGCAAAAAAATACTGTGCCGTTAAGGCACAGTATTTTTTGTTTAGTATTCGATTTCGCCCTTGTAAACAAGGTTTGTGTTGCCTGTGAGCGTGATTTTTTCGTCGGTGTAGTTGACAATCAAATCGCCGCCGCGGAGCTTAACGGTAATGTTCTCGCCCTTTTTGCAGTATCCGTTTTCAACCGCCGCAACAACCGCCGCAGCCGCTCCGGTACCGCACGCAAGCGTTTCGCCGTTTCCGCGCTCCCAAACACGCATCTTGATTGTGTTTGAGTTAACTACTCTTACAAATTCCGTGTTGACACGCTCGGGGAATATCTCGGCGTTTTCAAACGCTCTGCCGACTGTTTCAATATCAATCTTGTCAACATTGTCAACAAATACAACGCAGTGCGGATTTCCTGTCGAAACACAAGTGATATTGTATTCCTTGTCAAGCACCGTGTATGGTCTGTTGATTACATTTTCGCCGCTCATAAGAACAGGGATTCTCTCGGGCTTAAGCTCTGCCTTGCCGATGTCAACGGTTGCCGATGAAACCTTGCCCTCGCGTGTAAATACTCTCACGGTCTTTACGCCCGACGCCGTTTCAATCGTCATCTCGTCTTTCTTAACAATGTCATTGTCGTAAAGAAATTTTGCAACCGACCTTATCGAGTTGCCTGCCATCTTGCCCTCACTGCCGTCGAGGTTGAAAATTCTCATCTTTGCGTCAGCAATCTCGCTTGTTTCAATAAGTACAATGCCGTCGCCGCCGATTGAATAGTGTCTGTCGCAAAATTCAATTGCAAAACTTTCAGGGCAGGTGATAATTCCGCATTGGTTGTTGAAGAAAATGTAGTCGTCGCCGCAACCCTCCATCTTGGAGAATTTAAGCACGCCTTTTTCTTTTCTCATATTGTTTATGTCAACAAGCTCCGTGTTTTCCTGATTATAGCGTGATGCAATAATGTCTGCAAGCGCGTTAGCCGTGTCAAGCGATGTCAGCGTTGCAATGCCGAGCTGATTTGCTCTGTTGTGAAGCTTAATGTAGTCATTGATTGATTTTCTGTCCGATTTGCCGGTGTAAACAATGTAGTCAAGCTTGCCCGACTCAACAAGGTCCATAATCGAGTTGTCCTCGCGAAGCTTGTTGACAACCGAAACATCAATTCCAAGCCTTGCAATCTCCTTTGCCGTTTCAGGCGTTGCCCAAAGCTTTGCACCCAAATCGTCAAGCTTTTTCGCAAGGTTCACGATTTCGTATCTGTCCTGCTTTGTCACGGTGATGAGCACTCCGTGACCGTGCTTGTTTACATCAACTTTAAATCCTGCGCTTACAAGACCTTTGAATAATGCCTCTTTGAGATTCTTACCGACGCCCAAAACCTCACCGGTCGATTTCATTTCCGGTCCAAGCTGTGAGTTAACATCGTTTAGCTTTTCAAAGCTGAATACAGGCACCTTGACAGCAAAATACGGCGGAATATGATACAGTCCCGTTCCGTAGCCAAGCTCCTTGAGCGATGAGCCTACCATGATTTTTGTAGCAAGTTCAACCATCGGAACACCCGTTACCTTGCTTATGTAAGGTATCGTTCTCGACGCTCTCGGGTTAACCTCGATTACATAAAGCTCGTTTTGATAAATAAGGTACTGAATGTTTACAAGACCCTTTGTTCCGAGCGAAAGAGCAAGTTTCTGCGATATGTCGCAAATTTTGCCGAGCATCATATCGTTTAAATTGTACGGAGGATATACAGCAATCGAGTCGCCGCTGTGAACGCCTGCTCTCTCGATATGCTCCATAATTCCGGGGATAAGCACATCCTTGCCGTCGCTTATGCAGTCAACCTCAAGTTCCGTGCCCATCATATATTTGTCAACAAGCACCGGGTTTTCGATGCCCTGCGCAAGTATGATTGCCATATATTGCTTAACATCGTCGTCGGTGTATGCGATTGTCATATTTTGACCGCCGATTACATATGACGGTCTGAGCAATACAGGGTATCCGAGTCTGTCGGCAGCCTCAAGTGCCTCATCAAGAGTCATAACAGAGGTGCCTTTCGGTCTGCGAATACCGAATTTTTCAAGCAACTCGTCAAATCTCTCTCTGTCCTCGGCAATGTCGATTGATTCTGCCGATGTTCCGAGAATTTTAATTCCGTTTTCATCAAGGAATTTTGTCAGCTTGATAGCAGTTTGTCCGCCGAATGCAACTACAACGCCTATCGGCTTTTCAACCTTGATGATATTCATAACATCTTCGTCGGTCAGCGGTTCAAAATAAAGCCTGTCGCCGGTGTCAAAGTCGGTCGAAACCGTTTCGGGATTGTTGTTGACGAGTATAACCTCGTACCCAAGCTCCTTAAGCGTCCATACGCAGTGAACGGAGGAGTAGTCAAATTCGATACCCTGACCGATTCTGATAGGACCGGAGCCGAGAACGATGATTTTCTCTTTCTCGTTGTCGCAAAGCTCGCGTGCCTCGCAGTGCTCGTCATATGTCGAATAAAAATAAGGTGTTTCAGCGGCAAATTCTGCGCCGCAGGTATCAACCATTTTATATACACAGTTTTTGTGGAACGCAAGGGGATAGCCGCATAATTTTTCAAGCGCCTTGTCGGGATAACCCAAATCCTTGCCTTTTGAATATTGCTCGCGTGAAAGCGCATTGCCTGCAATTTCCTTTTCATAATCCGCAAGGTTTTTGAGCTTGTATAAAAACCACTCGTCAATCATCGTGATTTTATGTATTTCCTCAATGCTCATTCCTTCTTTGATTGCCCTGAATACGCTGAATAATCTCAAATCATCCTGCGCGGCAAGCAACTCGTGAATGACGCCCTTGTCAACCGCCTTGTTGTTGAGCGTTTCAAGCCCGATTTCAGCACCTCTAACAGCTTTCATTATAGCCGCCTCAAATGTCGGAGCAATGCTCATTACCTCACCGGTCGCTTTCATTTGAGTGCCAAGCTTTCTCGATGCTTGCACAAATTTGTCAAACGGCCATTTCGGCATTTTGACTACAACATAGTCGAGCGTCGGCTCAAAACATGCGCATGTCTTGCCTGTTACATCGTTTTTGATTTCGTCAAGAGTGTAGCCAAGCGCGATTTTTGTCGTTACCTTTGCAATCGGATAACCCGTCGCTTTTGATGCAAGTGCAGACGAACGCGAAACTCTCGGGTTAACCTCAATTACGCTGTATTCAAATGTCTCGGGGTTGAGCGCAAATTGGCAGTTACAGCCGCCCTCAATTCCAAGCTCTGTTATAATATCAAGCGACGCACTGCGCAGCATTTGATATTCCTTGTCGGATAATGTCACCGCCGGGGCGATAACTATGCTGTCGCCGGTGTGTACGCCTACCGGGTCAAAGTTTTCCATCGAGCAAACGGCAATAACATTGCCTGCGTGGTCACGCATTACCTCAAACTCAATTTCTTTCCATCCTGCAATATATCTTTCAACAAGAATTTGAGTGATGGGGGAGAGCATCAAGCCGTTTTTTGCGATAATGTCAAGCTCGTGTTTGTTGCGTGCAACACCGCCGCCTGCACCGCCGAGCGTAAACGCCGGGCGAATGATAACCGGGTATCCTATTTCCTCGGCAATTTTTTCTGCCGTTTCAAGGTCGTTTGCAATGTCCGACGGAACAACAGGCTGGTTGATTTTCACCATTGTGTCGCGGAACATTTGTCTGTCCTCGGCTTTGTCGATAGCCTCGGCGTCCGTTCCGAGCAGTTTGACACCCATCTTGTCAAGGTATCCGTCCTTTGCAAGCTGCATTCCGATTGTAAGTCCGGTTTGTCCGCCGAGTCCGCAAAGTATTGAGTCGGGGCGTTCTTTTTCAATTATTCTTTTAACCGTTTCTTCTGTGAGCGGCTCAAGATAAATGTGGTCTGCAAGTGCGCTGTCGGTCATAATCGTTGCGGGGTTTGAGTTGACAAGCACAACCTCAATGCCCTCGTCCCTTAATACACGGCAAGCCTGCGCTCCTGCGTAGTCAAACTCCGCCGCCTGACCGATTACAATAGGACCTGAGCCTATCATAAGCACTTTTTTTATGTCTTTGTTAAGAGGCATTATTTGTTACCTCCCATCATATTGATAAATTTGTCAAAAATAAATCTCGTGTCGTGCGGACCGGAGCATGCCTCAGGGTGAAACTGCACCGAAAATGCGAGCCTGTCCAAATAATCTACACCCTCGCAAGTGTTGTCGTTTGCGTTGATATACGAAATCTCGCCGCCCTTGTCCGTCACACTTTCGCTGATAACGGCATATCCGTGATTTTGCGATGAAATGTATGTCCTGCCTGTCGCAAGGTTTTTAACCGGCTGGTTAACGCCTCTGTGACCGTATTTCAGCTTTGTGGTTTCGCCGCCCATTGCAAGCGCAAGCAGCTGATGACCGAGGCAAATTCCGAAAATCGGCACCTTGCCGATAAGCTTTTTAAGTTCCTCGACAACCTCTGTGTTTTCCGCAGGGTCACCGGGTCCGTTTGAAAGCATTATTCCGTCAACACCGAGTTTCAAAATATCCTCTGCCTTTGTGTCATACGGCATAACCGCAACATTACAGCCTCGTTTGTTAAGCTCTCTTACAATGTTTTTCTTTGCACCGAAATCAAGCAAAACAACGTTGTATTTGTGCTCCTCACTCGGAAAAAGCGCAGGCTTGTCGGTCGAAACGCTTTTTACCGCTTTTGTCACCTTATATTGTTTTACTTTTTCCATGTCAACGCTGTTCGGATTTGATGTTATGATTGCGTTCATAACGCCGCTTTCGCGGATTGTCTTTGTTATTTCACGGGTGTCAACGCCGTAAACGCCGACAATTCCGTTGTCCTTAAGATATTTGTCAAGCGTTTCACTGCATCTGAAGTTTGACGGATTGTCACACTTTTCTCTTACTATGTACGCGCTCAAATACGGCTTTTTGCTTTCAAAATCGTCGGGAATTATGCCGTAGTTTCCGATAAGCGGAAATGTCTGCATAACTATTTGACCGTAGTAGCTCGGGTCGGTCAGCGTTTCGATATATCCGCACATACCCGTTGTGAACACAAGCTCTCCGATTACCTCGCCGTCTGCACCAAAGCTATATCCTTTAAAAACATCGCCGTTTTCAAGGCAAATATAAATTTCGTTTCCTGCCATTGTTTAACCTCTTAAGCGCTATCAGTCGGCAAGGAGCTTAACCAAAACAGCTTTTTGTGCGTGAAGTCTGTTTTCTGCTTCGTCAAAAATCTCGTTTGCGTGCTCTTCAAATACCTTTGCCGTGATTTCTTCCTCTCTGTGTGCCGGAAGACAGTGGAGCACCATTGCGTCGTTCTTTGCAACGCCCATTACCTTGTCGTTGATTTGGAAATCCTTGAATACTTTTTCTCTCTCTGCCTTTTCTTCCTCTTGACCCATTGATGCCCAAACATCGGTATAAACAATGTCGGCGTTTTCTGCGCATGCAAGAATATCGTCACTGCATGTGAATTTGCCGTTTTCGTTTGCCCATTTCATAATTTCGCTGTCAGGCTGATAATCGTTAGGGCAGGCGATTGCACATTCCATACCCATTGTGATTGCACCTACAATAAGGCTGTTTGCCATGTTGTTTCCGTCGCCGATAAAGCAGAATTTAAGACCGTCAAAGCTCTTTTTGTATTCTCTGATTGTCATAAGGTCTGCAAGAACCTGGCACGGATGGCAGTAGTCTGTGAGTCCGTTGATAATCGGAATTGAACCATATTCTGCAAGGTCCTCTACCTCTTTTTGCTCAAATGTTCTTATCATAATACCGTCGAGGTAGCGTGAAAGTACTCTTGCTGTGTCCTGCACCGGCTCGCCTCTGCCGATTTGCAAATCTCTGTTAGAAAGGAAAAGCGCCTGACCGCCGAGCTGATACATTCCTGTTTCAAAGCTTACTCTTGTTCTTGTCGAACTTTTTTGGAAAATCATACCGAGTGTTTTGCCCTTGAGGTGATGATGCTCGATTCCGTTGTGATTTTCATATTTAAGCTGGTCTGCAAGATTGAGTATGTCGAGAATTTCGTTTTTGTCCAAGTCCTGAAGTTTTAACAAATGTTTCATTTTTCAATTACCTCTTTCAGTATTTTTAATCCTTCGTCTATTTCTTCATAGCTGATATTGAGCGCCGGCAAAAGGCGAACTCTGTTTTTGTGAGCCGTCAAAACAAGAAGACCGTTTTCAAGGCATTGCTTTGCAATGTCCGATGCCTGCTTGTCCGTTTCGATGCCGAGCATAAGCCCCATACCGGTTATGGCTTTTACACCCTTAATGTTTTTGATAAAGTCGGTTATGTATTTGCTTTTTTCTCTTACCTTCTGCAAAAATTCATCGTCAATTCGCTTAACGATACTGATTGCTCCTGCCGCCGCAATCGGGTTTCCGCCGAATGTCGAGCCGTGGCTTGACGGAGTTACGCAGTCCGCAACCTTTTCACCGAATAACACGGCGCCCATCGGCAAACCGCCTGCAAGTCCCTTTGCCGTGCTTACAATGTCCGGCTTAATCGAGTAATTTTCATATGCAAAATATCTTCCCGTTCTGCCGTTTCCGGTTTGTACTTCGTCAACAACTGTCAAAATATCTTTCTCTTTTGCGATTTGTGCAATCGTGTCTACAAATTCCTGCGTCAGGTTGTTGACTCCGCCTTCACCCTGAATACACTCAAACATAATTGCGCAAACATCGTTTGTCGCCATTTTTTTGAGCGTTTCACAGTCATTAGCAGGGCAGTATTTGAATCCGTCTGTAAAAGGACCGAATGTCGTGTGAAATTCGTCCTGACCTGTCGCCGCAAGCGTTGTTATCGTTCGTCCGTGGAACGAGTCTGTCAGCGTGATTATCGTTGAGCGACCCTCGCCGTATTTGTCAAAACTGTATTTTCTTGCAAATTTTATTGCGCCCTCGTTAGCTTCTGCACCGCTGTTGCCGAAAAATACCTTTTTCATTCCGGTTTTTTCGCAAAGCAGTTTTGCAAGCTCTGCGCAAGGGTATGTGTAGTAAAGATTTGATGTGTGCTGAACTTTTGAAAGCTGCTCGATTACAGCGTCTTTCCAAATTTCGTCACAAATGCCGAACGCCGTAACGCCGATTCCCGAGCCGAAATCAATATATTTCTTGCCCTTGTCGTCATAAAGCGTAGAGCCTTTGCCCTGCGTCAGGCAAACATCAAACCTGCCGTAAGCGTGTGCAACATATTCGTTGTCAAGTTCTTTAATGTCCATTGCCTATTCCTCTTTGTTTGTTATCTTAAACGGAACATTGTGCCCATACCTTCATCGGTGAGCAGCTCCATAAGTATCGAGTGCGGCACTCTGCCGTCGATGATGAATGCCTTTTTGCATCCGTTTCTCAATGCTTGCGACATTGAATCAATTTTCGGAATCATTCCGCCGCTGATTATTCCGTCCGCAATGAGCGCCGGTGTGTCCGATATAAATACCTTGTGGATAAGTGTTGATGCATCGTCTTTGTCCCTCAAAAGTCCTACGATATCTGTCATCGAAACAAGTGCCTCTGCGTTAAGCTCGCCTGCAACAGCCGCCGCAACTGTATCTGCGTTGATGTTGTAGCAGTTGCCGTTTTCATCGTAGCCGACTGTCGATATAACGGGTATCCAGTGGTTGTTTAGTATTTCTTCAACGGCTTCCATATTCATCTCGGTTATCTCGCCCACATAGCCGTGGCTGTCATCAAGCGGCTTGCACTTTATCATATTTCCGTCCATGCCGCAAAGACCGATTGCGTGGCCGCCGAGATTGCCTATTTGACAAACAAGGTCCTTGTTCACCTTGCCTGCAAGCACCATTTGCACAACATTTGCCGTTTCCTTGTCGGTTACGCGCAGTCCGTTTTCAAATTTGCTCTCAATTCCCATTTGGTCAAGCGTTTTGTTGATAGCCGGTCCGCCGCCGTGAACAAGTACAACCCTTATGCCTACCGTTGTAAGCAATACCAAATCGTGCATAACAGCCGCCTTAAGTTCCTCGTTAATCATTGCGTTGCCGCCGTATTTAACTACAACCGTTTTTTTGCGATACATTTGGATGTATGGCAGTGCGCGTGCAATAACCTCCGCTTTCATCTGATTGTCAATATTCATATTCATAACGATTGCTCCTCCTATTTTTGTTTGTATCAGGTTCTGTAATCGCCGTTGATTTTTACATAATCATATGTCAAATCGCATCCCCATGCGGTTGCCTGCTCGTCACCGTCATTGAGGTTGATAAGGATATAAATTTCATCCTCCGACAAAACCTCGCTTGCCTTTTCCTCGCTGAACTCAACACCTGCACCGTTTCTGCAAACCGCGATTTCGCCCTTGTCGCTTTTCAAATCAACGTCAACCTTGTTGATATCAAATTCCGCGTCGGCATATCCGATTGCGCACAGCACACGGCCCCAATTTGCGTCCTCGCCGAACATTGCGGCTTTGAAAAGGGTGGAGCAAACTACACTTTTTGCAACGGTGATTGCCGTGTCCTTGTCCTTTGCACCGCTTGTGATGCATTCAAGAAGCTTTGTTGCGCCCTCGCCGTCCTTTGCGAGCATTCTCGTCAAATTAGCCATTACCTCGTAGAGAGCGGCTTTGAATGTCTCAAAATATTCGTTCTCCTCTGTGATTTCATCGTTAAACGCAAGACCGTTCGCCATAAGGCAAACCATATCGTTTGTCGAAGTGTCGCCGTCGATTGAAAGGCAGTTGTATGTTACCTTAACAATTTCACTGAGTGCCTTTTGCAAAAGCTCACTTCCGATTGCGCAGTCTGTTGTGATGAAATTAAGAGTTGTTGCCATGTTTGGGTGAATCATACCCGAGCCTTTAGCCATTCCGCCAACGGTGCATTTCACACCGTTAATGTCAAATTCAACGGCGTATTCCTTTTTTACGGTGTCCGTTGTCATAATAGCGGTTGCCGCTTCAAGATGCTTGTTGTAGCAAAGACCCTTTGCAAGTACCGGAACAGCCTTTTCAATCGGTTCAATCGGCAAAATCTGGCCGATAACGCCGGTGCTTGCAACAATAACCTGCTCCTGCGGAATGTTAAGCTCGTTTGCAACAAGCTCGCACATTCTGTTTGCTTTTTCAACGCCGTCTGCGTTGCAGGTGTTTGCGTTTTTCGAGTTTGCAATAACGGCGATTGCCTTGTTGCCGCTCTTTTCAAGGTTTGCCTTCGTAACGATAATCGGCGCACCCTTTACCTTGTTTTGCGTATAAACAGCCGCCGCGTTGCAAACAACATCGCTTGTGTAAAGGCAAATGTCGTTTTTATGCTTGATTGACGGGTCGTCATTGGCGGGCTTTTTGATTCCGCAATATGTTCCGTTTGCCTTAAATCCTTTTGCGGCGCAAATTCCGCCGTCCTTAAATTCAAATTTGTTTTGCATTTTTATTCTCCTAAATTAAGTCCTGTTTTATCGTCAACGCCCAAAACAATGTTAAGGCATTCCATAGCGGCACCGCTCGCGCCCTTGCCGAGATTGTCAAATCTCGATGTGATAAGCACTCTTTCATCGTTGCCGTTTATTTCAATTTCCATATCGTCTCTGCCGTCAAATGTGTTTGATGCAATCATTCCCTCGGTGTAGCCAAGCGGCCTTACTTTTACAAAATCGCATCCTTCATAATGCTCAGCGAACATTTTTTGAATGTCTGCCTTCGTCATTTTCGTCTTCAGCATATCTGTAAAAATCGGAATTGATACAACCATTCCACACGGATAATCGCAAATGTGCGGTGCGAAAAACGGCACTCTCTCAAGCTGTGAAATCGCTTTCATCTCTTTTAAATGCTTGTGCTCCTGCGACAATGCGTATTGTCTCGGCGAGTCAAGCTCCTTGGGTCTTTCATCGCTTTCATATTGTGCAATGCCTTTTTTGCCTGCGCCGGTGTAGCCGCTCATGGCGTAGCAGGTGACAGGGTAGTCACTCGGCATCACTCCGTTTGCAACAAGCGGATATACTATTGAGTTAAAACCGCTTGCGTAACAGCCGGGAACTGCGATTCGCTTTGAGTTTTTGATTTTTTCTCTGAAACTCTTGTCAAGCTCGGGGAAGCCGTATGCCCAATCGGGATTTGTTCTGTGAGCCGTCGATGTGTCGATAATCACAACATTTTCGTTTTTGACAAGCGACACAGCCTCAATGCTCGCCGCGTCGGGCAGGCAAAGGAAAGTCACATCCGATTGGTTAATCATTTTTGCTCTCTCGGCGTTGTCCTTTCTCTTGTCGGGGGCGATTTGCAAAAGTTCAATGTCATTTCGCTTTTCAAATCGTTTGTATATTTTTAAGCCGGTTGTGCCTTGACTTCCGTCAATGAATACTTTTGTCATTTTTATACATCCTTTGAAATGGATTATTCCATAAATTTCCGCAAAATCCATTATTTTAATTCTTTATTATACTCGTCTGTTTTCATATGTCAATAGTTATGCTCCAAATATTATAAATATACATAAAAATGAATGAATATACAGTAAATGCGTAAAGTAAAATACCTTTCATATTCAATATTGCGCATTGTCACAGAGTCAAAAATAACTCTCAAAAATTTTAATTTTCAATATGCATTGACAGATTGAATTTTTATCTCTAATCTATGAAAATGTCTCGGAGAATTTATATGAAAGGACTAATTATGAGCATTATATGAGCAACGATATTATTATTTCGCTTCTCGCTCTTGTAGGCACTCTGTCGGGCACTTTCGGCGGCATTTTAACCTCTTCAAAGCTCACTGCGTATCGTATTCGCAAGCTTGAGGAAAAGGTGGATATGCACAATAATTTCGCCCAAAGCATACCTATAATAGAGGAGAAGATTAAGGTTATTAATCACAGAATCGAAGATTTGGAAAGGGGAAAGGAACATGAAATTTAATAAGGAATGTCTGCGTCGCGCGTGGCGCACATTTATTCAGGCGGCTGTTGCGTATATAACTGTCAACATCGTGCTGATTGATTTCAGCGGTGAAAAATCTGTTGTCAAATCCGCAGTAACCGGTCTTATTGTAGCAGCAGTTGCCGCAGGACTTGCTGCGGTTATGAATTTGTCAAAAGGGGGCTGTGCTGATGATAATGGATAAATGGGTTGAGAAAAATCTCGGCAAAAGCATTGATTATGACGGCGTTTACGGTGTTCAGTGCGTCGATTTGATAAAGCATTTTGTCAAAAATGTTTTGCTTGTCGAGCCGCAGTCAATCGGCAATGCAATCGAGTATTACCGCAAGCGAAAAACCTCGTCTTATCTCAAAACTAATTTTAAATGGATTTCAAATTCCGCAAAATTTGTACCGCAAAAAGGCGACATTTGCGTTTTCACCTCGAAAAGCGGAAACGGTCATATTTCTGTCGCCACCGGAGAGGGAACAACCTCTTATTTCTATTCGTATGACCAAAATTATCCCTCGGGCAAGCATGAACCTATGACGAGGGTTAAACATTCTTATGCTTCGTTTTTGGGCGTATTGCGCCCCAAATTTAAGGGCACAATTATCAACGCACCTACCGTCACCAAGGGCAAAACATATAAACTCACTGCAAAATGCACAGTTTATAAGAATTTCGGCACTGACAGCGGCGCAAAAAAGGTGTCACAGCTTACAGCCGACGGCAGAAAAAATGCTTATAAAAAAGGCGCCAATGATACTGCTGTCCTCAAAAAGAGAACAAAGGTTACTGTTAAAAATGTCAAACGCCTTTCATCGGGCAATTTGTGGATAGAAATTCCGAGCGGTTTCATTTTGATTTGGAATGCAAAAAAGAAAGCGCTGTATATTAAGTAATATAATTTATATACCTCTTTATGTACCCTCTCAAAAGGTGCGCCCGGCAGTCAATGTCGGGCGTATTTTTCATAAATAATAAACTTTTTCTAAACAATCGGTCGTTTTACTTTTATTTAACACAAATTTTGTATTTAATTAAAAGAGCGGTAATATTATATCGACTGTCAAATTATTTATGCAAGGGGGACAGCTGCTATGGGCAAGGTTAAATCCTTTTTAGACAGCAAAATCGTCAAAACCGATGTAGGCGAGGAATCTTATTTAACTTGGCGCGAAACAATTTCATACGCCGTGGGCAGAGGCGCACAGGGTATGAATACCTCGATGACAAGTTCAAAATATGTAAACTACTTTCTTACTAATGTTTATTAAAAAAAATTGAAAGATCCTATGGGTACAGCCTCAACAATCAGGCTGTTTTGCGGCATTTTTGATGCAATTAATGACCCGATTATGGGCGTCATCGTTGATAAAACAAGAACTAAGGAAGGTCAAATGCGTCCTTATATCAAATGGGCGCCGCTTTTCTTGTCAATCGTTATGATAATGTTTTTTATCGGCAGTGCCGACGCGCCGCCGACACTCAACATTATTTACACAACGGTGCTTTTCGTTTTACTCGATGTTACATACACTGCGTTCGATATCCCTATGGGCGCGCTTGCGTTTTCAATCACGCCAAACGGCATTGAGCGTACTAAACTATTCGGCGTTTCATCAATTGTTCGTTCGGTACTCGGCGCATTGCCGCAGGTTTTCGTTGCAGGTGCGGCTTGGCTTCCGTTTTTCAGAGACCATACTCCTCAGGCGTATCTCACCTCTGCGATTATTTCGGCAATCGGTATTTTCTTTTTGACTCGTTTGACATATAAAAATACTGTCGAGCGTGCTCATCACGATTCCGATACACCGTCGGTTAAAGAATGTTTTGCTCTTTTGTTTAAAAACAGACCGCTCTTGATGCTTTTCCTTTGCAACATTTTCTTTGTTCTTTGCAAGGTTGCGGAGCAGGTTTCGTTCTATTTCGTTGCCGACCTTATGTTTAACCTTAAATATAATGCGGTTATTGATGTTGTCAAATTCCCCGGCTTTTTGCTTGCAGGTATATTTGTTCCCAAAATCGTTGAAAAACTCGGCAAAAAGGCTGACTCACGCAAATTCTATCAGGTTTGCTGTCTCAGTGCAATCGTCTTGCACATTCTCTTTGCGGTGTTCTGCTTTAAAGGTTTGCTCCAAAAGCAGGAGGGCACATCCGTTACACTCCTCACCGGCGTTATAATCAGCGTTTTCACCTGCCTTACAAGTATTCCGCTCGAGTTTAAAAACCTCATCCAAAAGGAGATGGAGGCAGAAACTGTTGACTATATCGAATGGAAAACAGGCAGCCGTGTAGAAGGCATTATGCTTTCGATTATGAGCTTTACGGGCAAAATCGAGAATACATTTTCCTCCTCAATCGGTCTTGCAATGCTGGGTTGGGTCGGCTACAAAAGCCACACCGAAGGCTCGCTCGTTCAGTCGGCGTCAACAAATAATATGTTGTTCTTTATGACAACGCTCCTTCCGGCTGTCGGCTATCTTTTGATGCTTATTCCAATGCATTTCTATAACATCACCGGCGACGACCACCGCCGAATGATGAAGGACATTATGGCTCGCCGTGCAAAAGCAGGCGATGCTCTTGCGCAAGAGGAAGTCGCAGAGGAAGAGGCTCAGGAGAAAAAAGAGCAGGAATCTGCTACCGCTCAATAATATCCGATACTTACAATATACACGGTGTTTTTACCGTGTATATTTTTTTCGATTTTTTTCAAAAAAACTATTGCATTTATCTTTTCAATGTGTTATTATACAGACAGTTAGCAATGGCTAACTCACAAGACAGCATCAGGTTGTCTATATTTTATAAACGCAAGTTAGCTGTGACTAACTCGAATGGTGTAATATGCTTGAACAATATCTTATCAAAAATTGCTCGCCGACTTTAGCGTCGCTGAAAACAGCAAATTTAATCAATGTTCCGTTTGAAAATTATGACGAATTGATTTCGTCTGTTTCACATTGGAACGCGCGCCTCAGTCCAAAGGGTGTCGATTTGATTGTGCTCAAGCTCTGCGAAAGCACGGCATTGATTTATGTTTGCCGCAAATGCAATCTGCAACGCGACTTAAACTCCGATGGTGTGCTTGATTTTTTAAAGCTGTACGGCTATAAGTCAACAGATGTCGATTATTGCATCAACAGATTGTCGCAAAGGCTTTCACTCTCGGCGGATTTTCCGCACGAAGTCGGTGTTTTCCTCGGCTATCCGCTCGACGATGTTATCGGTTTTATCAGCAATCGCGGTCAAAACAGCAAATGCTGCGGCTGTTGGAAAGTTTATTGTAACGAGTGCGAGGCTCTCAAGACCTTTGCTAAATTTAAAAAATGCACAAAAATTTATTGCAAATTATGGTCGCAGGGAAGAAGTATAATAAAATTGACCGTTGCGGCATAACCTATTTGCAGAAAGGATAAATTATGACTAAAACAGCTATTGTATATTGGAGTGGTACCGGCAATACCGCCGCTATGGCGCATTTCGTCGCAGAGGGCGCGAAATCCGCAGGTGCCGATGTCTCCGTTTTCACCGCCGATGAATTTTCGGCAGATAAAATTAATGATTTCGATTCTCTCGCATTCGGTTGCCCCTCAATGGGCTGTGAACAACTTGAGGAGTCGGAGTTTGAGCCTCTGTTCGATTCCTGCAAATCCTCGCTCAAAGGCAAAAATGTTGCCCTCTTCGGCTCGTACGGCTGGGGCGACGGCGAGTGGATGCGTACTTGGGAGGACGATTGCAAATCTTTAGGCGCAAATCTTGTTTGCGACAGCGTAATTTGCAACGACGCTCCTGACAGCGACGCCGAACAGCAGTGTAAATCACTCGGCGCGGCTCTCGCATAATATTCAGTTATTTACATTCCTCAATTTACTCCTTCAAAATTCCTATTGATTGTTTTTGCCGACAATCTTCCCCTATAATTAATACTTACCGCAGAGGAATGTTATAAACCAAACCGCCGTTCTTTCCCAAACGGCGGTTATTTTTTGCGTATTCAAAACAAAAAGCAGATGCCGTAACATCTGCTTTCTTTAATTTGCTTTTGTTGATTTGTTTGCGATTATTCGCCGAAATCAAAGTATGATGACATAGAGTACCATTTGCCTTTGAATTTAACCATTTCAATGCTTGATCTTCTGCTTTCGCCGTCCTCGTCGGTGATTTTGAGCTTAACAACGGCATATCCGCTTATGTTCTTTGTGTTGTAATAGTCGGTGTCAAACGCAAAATATTCGCTGCTAAACATTTCGTCAAGCTCGTCAATTGCGTCATCGTATTTGCTCGAGCCTTTGTCGTACTTCTTTACATCAAGAATTTCGTATGTGTCCTTTTCACTGTCCGCATTCAATTCTTCAAGATATTTGATATATGCGTCAAGCGCGTCATTTTCGTCCTTGATTATTCCCGTGTAATCATATTTGTCGGCAAGGTCATCATAGTATTCGTCAATGTCGTCATAATACATACCGTCTAAACATTTGTCAAAATATTCTTTTGAAGCTCTGTATTTAACGGCTTTTTCATCGTATGGGAACGAATATTCTATCGCCGTTTTCATATCGTTGTCTTCATACGCTTTGATGATTTTTGTTGCGGTTTTCTTCGGTGAACTTCCGCCGAGCGTAGCAATGAGAACGATGAGAATTACTGCCACTGCAGCAGCTGCTGCGGCGATGATAATTGTCTTTTTGTCCGGTGCTTTTTTAACTTTAACTTGAGTCGACTGTGTCGGGTTAGCCATCGGGTCAGACTGTGCCTGCGGCTGATAATAATATCCCTGCGCCTGTTGGCTTGGCTCTGTCGGCTGTACCGGTTGTGCCTGCTGTGTTGGTTGTGTAGGTTGAGTCGGTTCTATCGGTGTTGCGTGCTGCTCGGGTGCCTCATATACTGTCGGCTCCGGCTGTGGGGGAGCTATCGGCTGAACCTTGCTGTTGCAATATGGGCAAACGGTAGCACTGTTGTCAATTTCTTTTCCGCATTGATTACAAAACATAAATGCTTCTCCTTTAATATTTGTTATTTCGACCTTTTTCGGTTAGATAAATATTACCACCTTTGCCGTCCATTGTCAATTCCGCCGCCTCATATTTTGCATAAAAAAACTAAGCACACCGCCGATTTCCAAACCGAAGAATGTGCTTTTAATATCGTTGCACATTTCAACGATTTCTTTTAATTTGTGCTTTATTATAAAACTCCGTATAACATTACTGCTCGGCTGATGAATTAAAATTCGCATTGTAATCAAATAATAAAAAACAGCGTTGACTTCCTTGTTTCGTCAACGCTGTTTTTGCTATTCAAAATTAACTAAACCATATATTTGCTTTATCCCTCTGCCGACATCCTGCGGTCTGTGCGCATCGGAGCCGGGAGAGAATTTCACTCCGCATTTCTTTGCGATTTCCAAAAATTCACCGTTAATGCCGGGAGCTTTTGATGTGTTCATCTCGATTTTTACATTGTGCTTTATCGCGTTTTGGCAAAGTCGCTCATAGTCGCCCCGCAAATCATAATCGGGATAAATTCCGTGGCATCTTATCAAATCGGGATGGGCGATAATGTCAAAAATTTCGCTCTCAACAAGCGTGTTCGACATTTCGTAATACCGCTTGTAAATTTTATTCGCATCCCGTGAGAGCCATTGATATTTGCGCTGGTTGAATGTCCAATTGTCGACCCAATGCACCGAGCCTAAAACAATGTCAAAATAATTGTCCGCCAACAGTTTTCGTATTTCGACCTCGTGTTGTTCGAACCAACAAACCTCCATGCCGAAGTTGATTTTAACAGGGTATTTCTCTTTCCTGATTTCGTCAATCAAACTCTTGTATTCGTCAAGGCTGTGTGCCTGTGCCGCCTTGCCCTCAAACCATCTCTTTTGATAAAGGTTGTAGTTCTTTGCCTCCTCAAATGTCGGGTGAAATTCTTTAATTCTGATTGAGTGCTCAAGCAAATTTATTTCGTCAATATTCATTTTTACGGCAGTGTCAACGAATTTTTCAATCCATTTTTTCTCATATGGACCCTGCTCAATGTGTATGTGTAAATCTTTCATATTGCTATTATATATTAGATACTTAAAACTTTCAACAAAAAATTCTTGACATATTCGCCGCCATTCGTTATAATACTATTCGCAGAGCAAATGGCCCGGTAGTTCAGTTGGTTAGAACGCCAGCCTGTCACGCTGGAGGTCGACGGTTCGAGCCCGTTTCGGGTCGCCATGGGGCGATAAGATTTTGTCTTGTCGCCCGCTGTTTTTTGCTGATATGGCTCAGGTGGTAGAGCGCGTCCTTGGTAAGGACGAGGTCGGCGGTTCAAGTCCGCCTATCAGCTCCAAGCAACACTTCGGTGTTGCTTTTTTCTTTTCCTTTATGTTGTCAATAATTATCCGCGGACTTGAACCGCCGACAAGCACTCCAAATCTTTGATTTGGGAGAAACAGTCCGGTGGACTGTTTCGTAGTGCGTCGCTCTTCCTTCAGAGTCCGCCTATCAGCTCCAAGCAACACTTTGGTGTTGCTTTTTTTCTTTTTCTTTATGTTGTCAATAATTATCCGCGGACTTGAACCGCCGACAAGCACTCCAAATCTTTGATTTGGGAGAAACAGTCCGGTGGACTGTTTTTTGCACAAACGAAAAAGACCGCCATGGCGGTCTGATTCGGAAACAATACTCTGTTTTGCTTCGCACTTCTTAATTAATGTATATGCGTGCAAAATCCGTATTATTCCTATTTTTTTATTCCGTATGTCAAATCTGTCGGGTCCTTAAACAATTCGATAATCGGCGGCTCAAAGGTGAACAGCCAAAACGCAATCATCGTCACAATCATCATTGCCGCTCCGATTCCGTTCGGCAGTCCGTTGCCGATAGAATTGTTGATTAAAAAATAGTTCAATATAAATGTAATCAAAACTCCGACAAAAAATGACGAAATATTGACCCATTCGTTGTTGCCGCCAATCATTCCGTTAAGCATGTAAAAATAGCAAAGCGTCGCCGTCATACTGCATACAATCGAAATGTAGCTTGCAAAAAACACATTGAATTTGATGTTCTTTAGCTTTATATACATATATACTGTATAAATCGCAAAGGGGAAAAACAGCAGCTTTAAATGTTCCCACGGGCTTTCATTTACAGGGCAAAATACTCCCGCAACAACATTTTTGCCGAGCCAATCATACAAAAAATGACTCAGCGTTCCGACAATGCTTACAAAGATGAATCCTATAATCTCAAGCTTAAATAATTTTTTGTTCATACTATATAATTATGCCGTTTTTGCCCGCTTATTCATTTTTTGCTAATTCGAATCTCTTTCTTTACATCAAAAAAGACACCCAAAAAATGGGTGTCTCTTTTGGCGCAGAAGGAGAGATTCGAACTCTCGCGTCGGTTTCCCGGCCTACGCCCTTAGCAGGGGCGCCTCGTCACCAGCTTGAGTACTTCTGCGTGTAACTTGGTTTAAACCTGTCAAGTTTTTGCACTTTCGTGCGAGTAATACTTTATCATATCACCGCTTAAATGTCAAGTAAAAAGTTATTTTTATCAAAATTAAAAATTTTCTTGACATTGCCTCGCCGTTGTGTTAATATATCAAAGCATTAAGTAATGCAGAGGTATCGAAGTGGTCATAACGAGGCGGTCTTGAAAACCGTTTGGGTTAACGCCCGCGTGGGTTCGAATCCCACCCTCTGCGCCATGTCGGCAAGGCTGTTTGGCCTTGCCGATGATTTTTAAATTCAATATTTCTGCCACCGGGTAGAGAATGTTTTGCATTCGCTTGAGTATCGTTAGGTCTTTGAAGATACACAAACGGATGTTATTTTTTTACGAAAAGAGGGAATGTAATGCTCAAAAAAATATTCGGCAATTTCACCGTGACCGATTATGTTTTATGGGGATTTTCGGTCGCCGCAATCATTCTGTCGGCTGTCCTGTTCGGCAACAGCGACGCGCTCACGCTTGTTGCAACGCTGTTTGGTGTAACGTCGCTGATTTTTTATGCAAAGGGCAACCTTGTCGGGCCTGTTTTAATGTTTGTTTTTTGCGTTATTTACGGCATAATTTCATATTCTTATGCTTATTACGGCGAGCTTATAACATATGTGTTTATGTCGCTCCCGATGGCTGTGTTCACCATTGTTTCATGGCTTAAGCACCCGAGTAAGGAGGATAAATCACAGGTCGAAATCAACGCCGTGTCGCTTAAAGAAACAGTGCTGTCATTTGTTGCCGCTTTGGTCGTCACCGCCGTGTTCTATTTCATCCTGTCCGCTTTGCACACAACCAATATCGTGTTCAGCACAATTTCCGTCGCAACAAGCTTTATCGCCGTTTATTTCTCGTTTCGTCGCAGTCCGTATTATGCGCTCGGCTATGCCGCAAACGATATTGTTTTGATAATTCTTTGGGCGTTGGCATCGCGCGATGATAAAAAGTATATCAGCGTAGTTGTTTGCTTTGTCGTTTTCCTTATCAACGATTTGTATGGATTTTTCAGCTGGCAAAGGCGAAAAAAACACTCGAAATAACCAAATTGCATAAAAATATAACGCCTACGAAACCGTAGGCGCTTATTTTTTGTCTTTACTTATTTTTCTGCCGATATTTCAGCAAAGCATTCACTGCAATAAACCGGTCTGCCGTCTTTCGGAACAAACGGAATTTTGCATGCCTTGCCGCATCTTGCACATGTTGCGTCGTGCATTTCGCGCGGTGCTTTTGAAGCGGCTTTTCTTGCCGCTCTGCATGCTTTGCAGCGCTGTGGCTCGTTTACAAAGCCCTTTTCAGCGTAAAATTCCTGCTCTCCTGCAGTGAAAACAAATTCTTGTTTGCAGTCTTTGCAAATTAAAGTCTTGTCTTCGTACATATTTTTGCTACCTCTCTAAAAATTTTGCCGTGGGATAAATATTCAGGATAATTTTTAATTATCCAAACTTATCGACATTATTTAAAAATGATGCCGTTGAGTTTTTTTCTTATTCTTTGCATTGCATTGTCGATTGCTTTCGGGTTTTTACCGAGCCTTTCGGCAATTTCGTTGTATGAACAGCCTACTATATGCAGTCGCAAAACTTCATTCTCGAATTTTGACAGCTCCTCATACAATGTGTCGCTTAATATTGAAACACTTTCATTAGCCAAATATTCATCTTCGGCGCTCAAAACATATTGATTGTCGAAATAATCCTCTTCGAGTGTAACAATTGAGCCTTGGGGAATATCCTTCAGCCGTGAAAATTTGCGCAGTGCCGTTTGAATTGAGTTGTCGATGCAACGGCAGGCGTATGTCAAAAACTTTGCGCCCTTGTTGCTGTTGTATGATTTAATCGCGGCAAGCAAGCCAATCATGCCCTCCTGTACCAAATCGTCTTTTTCAAGAGGGGAGTTGATGTATTTCATCGCAATGGCTTCAACCGAGCTTCTGTATTTGTTTATAAGCTCATCAATCGATTTTTCGTTGCCGTTTTTAATCTCGTCGAGAAGCTCAATATCCGTTTTTTCTGCTGTGTCAGACATTTTTTCCTCCCCGTGACAAAGATTTGTCTAATCAAATGGTACTACACTTTTATAAATTAGTCAACAAAAATACGATATTCGACGGTTGTCGATTATTTTATACATTAAATCTGAATAAAACAATGTCGCCGTCTTTCATAACATATTCCTTGCCCTCGGACCTTACAAGACCCTTTTCTTTGGCGGCAACCATTGAGCCGCATTCCATAAGGTCGTCATAAGCCACAACCTCGGCTCTGATAAATCCGCGCTCAAAGTCGGTGTGAATTTTGCCTGCCGCCTGCGGTGCCTTTGTGCCTTTTTTGATAGTCCAAGCTCTTACTTCCTGCTTGCCTGCGGTGAGAAAACTGATAAGACCGAGAAGTGAATAGCTCTTTTTGATGAGTCTGTCAAGACCCGACCTTTCAAGTCCCATATCCTCAAGGAATACTTCCTTTTCGTCAGGCTCAAGCTCTGCGATTTCAGCCTCCATTTCGGCACAAATCGGGAATGTTTCCGCACCCTCCGCAGCCGCGATTTCTTTAACGGTTTGATAGTATTTGTTGCTTTCAATTGCATTGTCCTTAAAGTCGTTTTCGCCCATGTTGCAAGCGTAAATTACCGGCTTGATTGTGAGCAATTCAACCTCTTTGAGGTATTCCTGCTCGTCCTCGTCGATTTCAACCGCTCTTGCCGTTTTGCCCGTTTCCATCTCTGCGATGAGTCTTTCAAGAAAAGCAACTTCCGTGGCAATCGTCTTGTCGCCCTTCATTGCTTTTTTTCTGTTTTCAACCCTTCTTGTGAGCAAATCCAAGTCGGAAAGTATAAGTTCAAGGTTAATTGTCTCAATATCTCTTGCCGGGTCAATGCTGCCGTCAACATGTGTGATGTCGTCATTGTCAAAGCATCTTACAACATGAATAATCGCGTCTACTTCTCTGATGTGCGACAAAAATTTGTTTCCCAAGCCTTCGCCCTGACTTGCGCCTTTAACAAGACCCGCAATGTCAACAAATTCAATTGTTGCAGGGGTGAATTTGTCGGGGTCATACATTTCGGCAAGCTTGTCAAGTCTTTCGTCCGGAACAGATACCATTCCGATATTCGGCTCAATCGTGCAAAACGGATAGTTTGCGCTTTGAGCGCCTGCGTTTGTTATAGCGTTAAAAAGTGTGCTCTTGCCGACATTCGGCAAGCCGACCATACCTAATTTCATTTTTTATCTCCTTGTTTTCAAATTCAAAATTGTCAACTAACAGTATATAACAAAAAAATACTTTTTACAAGAGTAAATAATCCTTGACATTACTTTGCAAATACACTAAAATATTATTCAATATTTTCTAAGCATATAGATTTATTTTATGATATTTTGTAAAGGAGAAGTGTAGGTATGGAACTCAACGGTTCACAAATCGTTCTCGAAACCCTCAAAGAACAGGGCGTAGATACCATTTTCGGTTATCCCGGAGGAACGATTTTAAATATTTTTGACGAACTTTATAAGTACGGCGACACTTTCAATCACATCCTCACCGCTCACGAGCAAGGCGCCGCACATGCGGCAGACGGCTATGCAAGGGCAACCGGCAAGGTCGGCGTTTGTTTTGCAACATCGGGTCCCGGTGCAACAAACCTTGTAACAGGTATCGCAACAGCGTATATGGATTCAATTCCGGTTGTCGCAATTACTTGTAACTATGCTACGGAGGGTCTCGGACGCGACTCTTTCCAAGAGGTTGATATTTGCGGTATTACAATGCCGATTACAAAACATAATTTCCAGGTTAAAAGCGTAGAGGAGCTTGCTCCGACAATCCGCCGTGCGTTTCGCATCGCTCAAAGCGACCGTAAGGGTCCTGTTCTCATTGATATTCCAAAGGATTTTACTGCCGCAAAGTGCGAATACACTCCCGAGCCGAAACAGCAGCCGAATCCGCCTAAAAAACCGCGTAAGGACTGCCTTGACAGAGCGGTTGAACTTTTGCAAAATGCCAAAAAGCCGCTTATTTATGTAGGCGGCGGCGCAATTCTTTCCGAGGTCGGCGAGGATTTGATTACTTTTGCGGAAAAAATCGACGCTCCTGTTGTTTCAAGCCTTATGGGACTCGGCGCTTTTCCGTACAATCATCCGCTTCACCTCGGCTTAATCGGTATGCACGGTCATTTTGAGTGCAACAAGGCGGCTCACGATTGCGATGTTCTCATCACATGCGGTGCGCGTTTTTCCGACCGTGTTGCCGGCAACAGAAAAAAATTCGCTCCTAATGCGGAAATTTTACATATTGATATTGATAATGCCGAAATGGATAAAAACATTTATTCAAATTATCACCTCAGAGGTGATTTGAAAGAGGTTATCCCGATTCTTACGAGAGCGATTGAACAACTCGACCATAAGGATTGGATTGATGAGGTTAACAGCTATCGCCGTCCGTTTGACCAACTTCAAATCGGCGATTATGTAAATCCACAAACTCTTATCGAAAAAATCGATGCCGCAACTGATGACGATACGATTGTTGTTACCGATGTCGGTCAACATCAGCTTTGGGCGGCGCAGTTCTATAAATTCAAGCAGCCGAGAACACTTCTCACTTCCGGCGGCTTGGGCACAATGGGTTATTCAATGGGCGCGTCAATCGGCGGTCAGTTCGGATGCCCGGACAAAACCGTTGTTATGTTCGCAGGTGACGGCGGCTTCCATATGAATTTGTCGGAACTTGCTACTATGTGTTCATACAATGTGCCTGTTAAAATGTTTATTATGAACAATACCGTTTTGGGTATGGTTCGTCAGTGGCAAAAACTTTTCTACGGCAATCGCTTTTCTGATACCGATCCGCACAGAAAAACCGATTTCGCCGCAGTTGCCGAGGCTTTCGGCGTTAAGGGACTTCGCATTAATACAAACGATGATATTGATGCAGTTCTTAAAGAAACATTCGAGCATCAGGGTCCTGTTCTCGTTGATTGCAGAATCAGCCCCGATTCAAATGTACTTCCGATGATTCCGCCCGGAGGCGCTCATACGGATATTATCGAAAAATTTAACTAAGGAGGCGCAATTATGAAAGAAAAGTTGATTTTGTCTGTTCTTGTTGATAACGAAAGCGGCGTTCTTCAGCGTGTTGCTTCCTTGTTTTCAAGAAGAAACTATAATATTTCTTCATTAACCGTTAGCGAAACGGAAGACCCCAATTTCTCCCGTATGACTATTGAAACAAACACCGAGCCGGAAAATTTCAGACAAATTAAGGCTCAGCTTAAAAAGCTTGAAATTGTTAAAAAGGTTGCCGAGCTTACCGACGAAACTTCTGTTTCATCCGAGTTGCTTCTCGTAAAGGTAAAAGCAAAGGGTATTCCTCAAAAGAATGCTCTTCTTGCATTCAATATGCGTTACGGAGCAAGGGTGCTCGATATGTCACTTGAAACGATTACTCTTGAGTTTACCGGCACAGGCGAAACTATCGACAGATTCGTTGACTATCTCGAAAATCATTTCGGCATCGTCGAGCTTGCAAGAACAGGTATCACTTCTCTCGCAAGAGGTGAAGAATCGTTTATTGAAGATGTTTAATAATTATATTTTTTACATATTATAGGGGTGAGTATATGGGAATGACTATGACTCAAAAAATATTGGCTGCCCACGCAGGGCTTGACAGCGTTGTGCCAGGTCAGCTGATAGAGGCAAATCTCGATATGGTGCTTGGAAACGATGTTACATCTCCGGTTGCTATCAACGAGATGAACAAGTTTAACAAAAAAACAGTATTCGATAAAACAAGAATTTCGCTTGTTATGGATCACTTTACACCGAACAAGGATATTCAGTCTGCAGAAAACTGCAAGCAGGTTAGGGAATTTGCAAAATTTCAAGGCATTACACACTATTTTGATGTCGGCAATATGGGTATCGAGCATGCGCTCCTTCCCGAGCAGGGCATCGTTACATGCGGCGACTGCATTATCGGCGCAGACTCTCACACCTGCACATACGGCGCTCTCGGCGCATTTTCAACCGGCGTAGGCTCAACCGATATGGCGGCAGGAATGGTAACCGGCAAGGCTTGGTTCAAAGTTCCGTCTGCTATCAAGGTTGTTATCACCGGTAAAAAGCAAAAGTATGTTTCGGGCAAGGATGTTATTCTTCACTTAATCGGCGAAATCGGCGTTGACGGTGCGCTTTATAAGTCGCTTGAATTTACGGGCGACGGTATTGCCGACCTTTCTATGGACGACCGCCTTTGCATCGCCAATATGGCTATCGAATGCGGTGCCAAAAACGGCATTTTCCCGGTTGACGATGTAACTCTTGAATATGTCAAGGGCAGAAGTGAGCGCGAGTATAAGGTTTATGAGGCTGACGCAGACGCTGAGTATGACAGCGTTGTTACAATTGATTTGTCAACACTCCGTCCGACAGTCGCTTTTCCGCATCTTCCTGAAAACACAAAAACTATCGACGAGTGCGAAAAAATCAAAATCGACCAGGTTGTTATCGGCTCTTGCACAAACGGCAGAATGGAAGATATGCGTACTGCCGCAGAGATTATCAAGGGTCATAAGGTTGCAAACGGCGTTCGCGTTATTGTAATCCCGGCTACACAGACAATTTATCTCAATTGCGTAAAAGAGGGCATTGTCGAAACATTTATCGAGGCGGGAGCCATCGTATCAACTCCTACATGCGGACCGTGTCTCGGAGGTCATATGGGCATCCTTGCAGCAGGCGAGAAGGCTGTGTCAACTTCAAACAGAAACTTTGTCGGCAGAATGGGCCACACAAAGTCGGAAATTTATCTTGCGTCACCTGCCGTTGCGGCAGCATCGGCTGTTAAGGGCTATATCGCCGATCCGGCAGAGGTAGAATAAAATCGGCTCGCTTGCGGGCTTTATCGGCGTGCTCCGTTTGGCTACAATGGGGATAAACGCGCTTATATTTGTAGCAGGAAAGGCTATGGAATTATTATGAACGCTAAAGGCAGAGTACATAAATTCGGCGATAATATCGACACCGATGTTATCATTCCGGCAAGATATTTAAACCGCTCCGACGAGGAGTGGCTTGCTTCACACTGCATGGAAGATATTGATGCCGATTTCGCATCAACCGTTAAAAAGGGCGACATTATGGTTGCCGAGGCTAATTTCGGATGCGGCTCGTCAAGAGAGCATGCTCCGATTGCGATAAAGGCTTCGGGTATCAGCTGTGTAATCGCGTCAACATTTGCAAGAATTTTCTACAGAAATGCAATCAATATCGGCCTTGCAATTCTTGAGTGCGACGAGGCTGCAAAGGATATTAAAGACGGCGATGAAGTCGAGGTCGATTTCGACAGCGGCGTTATTTCGAATCTTACAACCGGCAAAACATATAAGGCTCAACCGTTTCCCGAGTTTATTCAAAACATCATTAAAAACGGCGGCTTGATGAATTCTATTAAATAATCAGGATATATTGTTATTATGAACACTTTTGAAATTAACGGCACCGCTCTGCGTGACGGCTGGGGCGGCGCAGACAGATTTTGGTTTTCGCTTAAGGATTATAAAGTAAGAGATGCGGCTGCAATGGCTCAAATTGACCGTCCGGACCAAATTTCTCAGTCGGCTTATTTTGTTTCCATCGGCTATATTCCGTATTTCACCGTCAGCAATGAGGAAGTTATGCGCGCATATGTCGATACCCTTTCAAATCCAAAGCTCAAAACCGCGCTTGCAAAAATAGACGATAACGATTATGTCGAGTCGTTTTGGAAGTATTATAATGTCTATCCTCAGCTTTTTGACGGCTTTGAGGATTTTCAGCACGAATACGCTTTGAACAAGGCTAAAAAATGGTGCGAGGAAAACAGCATCAACTATACGGTTAATCTTTAATTATTAAACAACCGCCTCTTACGAAATTGTGTAAGCGGCGGTTGTCATTTTTTAACAAATTGTAAAATATTAGCGCCTTTTATTGCTTTTAGTATTAATTTATATATTAATTATTATTGCAAAGATATATTGGCTATGGTATAATTACAAATAATTATACTAATATGGAAAAGTGTGCAAAATGGTTATTTTGGGTATAGACCCCGGCTATGCAATCGTCGGCTGGGGCGTGGTTGAATACAGCCATTCAAAATTTCGTGTTTTGGGCTACGGCGCTATCACAACCGAGGCAACAGCGCCGTTCCCGGAGCGACTTCAAATTATATACAACGATATGTGCTATCTGTTCGATAAATATAAGCCGGAGGCAATGAGTATGGAAAAACTGTTCTATAACTCGAACCAAAAAACGGTTATTGATGTTGCGCAGGCAAGGGGAGTCATCACTCTCGCCGCTCAAATGTACGGCAAGGATATTTTTGAATACACTCCGCTTCAGGTTAAACAGTCCGTAACAGGCTACGGCAGAGCAGAAAAAAAGCAGGTTATGGAAATGACAAAAAGCATTCTCGGCTTAAAAGAAGTTCCAAAGCCCGACGATACAGCCGATGCACTTGCCATGGCGATTTGTCACGGTCATGTCAGCGGTTCTGCAATCAACAGACTTAAAAATATTTTGTAAACGAAAGTGATTTCTTATGATTTATAATGTTAGAGGTACTCTTACTTATACCGACATTAATTATGCCGTTGTCGAATGCGGCGGAGTGGGATTTAAGTGCTTTGTCAGTATGACCACATTAAAAGAATTACCGCCCCTCGGCAAAGAGGCTAATTTATATACATACCTCTCTGTTCGAGAGGACGCTATGGATTTGTTCGGCTTTGCCACACAGCAGGAACTTGATGCTTTTAAACTTTTAATCACCGTCAGCGGAGTAGGTCCTAAAGCGGCAATGGCTGTTTTGAGCGTTCTTCCGCCCGACAGATTGTCGATTGCCGTTTCAAGCGGCGATGTCAAATCCATTCAGTCAGCGCAGGGCGTCGGCAAAAAAACGGCAGAGCGTATTGTTCTCGAGCTTAAGGATAAAATGCTCGGAATCGCTCCCTCAAACGCCGCCGCTGTTCAAAGTATTCAGGCTGTCGCCTCAAATTCCGATGCGCAGGAGGCAGTTGAGGTTCTTGTTTCACTCGGATTTAACCAGTCAGACGCTGCAACGGTTGTCGGCGCTATGGATAAAGGCTTGTCGGTTGACGATATGATCAGAAAGGGTCTTAAACAGCTTTCTTCACAGTTGTGATTTTAGGAGTCAAAAATGATAGAAAACGAATTTGAATACGATTTTGAAAACAGAATATCAGCTCCCGAATATACACCGGAGGATGTCGACATAGAAAATTCGCTCCGTCCGAAACAACTGACTGATTATATCGGTCAGGAAAAGGCTAAGGAAAATCTTTCGATTTATATTCAGGCGGCAAAAAACAGAGGCGAGCCTCTCGACCATGTTTTGCTTTACGGTCCTCCCGGACTCGGTAAAACAACGCTTGCCGGCATAGTCGCAAACGAAATGGGTGTTAATATCCGTGTCACTTCGGGTCCTGCAATCGAAAAACAGGGCGACCTTGTTGCCATTCTTTCAAATCTCGAAAGCGGCGATGTACTCTTTATCGACGAAATTCATCGCCTTAACAGAACGGTTGAGGAAATCCTTTATCCGGCTATGGAAGACGGCAAGATTGATATTATTATCGGCAAGGGTCCGTCGGCAAGAAGCTATCAGCTCTCTCTGCCGAAATTTACCTTGATTGGCGCAACAACAAGAGCAGGTCAGATTTCCGCTCCTCTTCGCGACAGATTCGGCGTAATTTTGAGGCTTGAGATGTATTCAAATCAGGAGCTTTCGCAAATCGTCAAACGCTCATCACAGATTTTGTCAATCCCGATTGATGAAAAGGGTGCAATGCAAATTGCTTCACGCTCACGCGGCACACCGAGAATCGCAAACCGCCTTTTAAAGCGTTCACGCGATTTCGCCGAGGTTAAATATCAAGGCGTTATCACAGACGAGGCGGCACAGGACGCACTTCATTCAATGGACATTGACGAACTCGGTCTTGACGCTATCGACCGCCGCCTGCTCAAAACAATGATTCGCAATTATAACGGCGGACCTGTCGGACTCGAAACTATCGCCGCCGCAATCGGTGAGGAAGCGGTCACGATTGAGGATGTTTACGAGCCTTATTTAATGCAAATCGGCTTTATTTCGCGTACTCCGCGCGGCAGATGCGTTACTCCGGCAGGCTATAAGCATCTCGGGTTTGAGTTTAACAATGACAATTTTAACAAAAATAATTCATCAACTTCATCAAATACACAGACAACTCTTGATTTATAAGCGAGGTTAATTTTATGGGAAGATTATTCGGTACAGACGGTGTAAGAGGAATTGCAAATGAGGATTTAACAAACGAACTTGCAATGAAAATCGGCTCTGCTGCGGCAACTGTTTTGCTCGAGGAGTCAAAAAGCGCAAAACCAACCGTTCTTATCGGCAAGGATACGCGTGCATCGGGCGATATGCTTGAAGCGGCTCTCACAGCCGGCCTTTGCAGTGTTGGATGCAATGTTCTTTCTGTCGGCGTTGTTCCGACTCCTGCCGTTGCCTATCTGGTTGGGCAGTATCAGTGTGAGGCAGGCATTATGATTTCCGCGTCACACAATCCGTGCGAATATAACGGAATTAAAATATTTCAAAAAACAGGCTATAAGCTCGACGATTCAATTGAAGATGAGATTGAACAAATCATTCTCGACAATTCAAGAGAGCCGAGCATTAAAATCGGCGGCGATGTCGGCAATCGGCTTTTCTGCAAAACCGCAGTTAACGATTATATTGAGCATGTTGTTTCAACAACAAATGTCAGATTTGACGGCTTGAGCATTGCGCTTGACTGCGCCAACGGCTCTGCGTCGGTTTGCGCAAAAGAAATTTTTACACGCCTCGGCGCAAAATGCCTTATGCTTTCGGATACTCCCGACGGCACGAATATTAACAATAATTGCGGCTCAACTCATCCCGAAGAGCTTATGAAATTTGTCCGAGACGCAAAACTTGATTTGGGCCTTGCCTTTGACGGTGATGCAGACAGAATGCTTGCCGTTGACGAAAACGGCATCCTTGTTGACGGCGATAAGGTCATCGCAATTTGCGCAAAGCGTATGAAGGACGAGGGTAGGCTTGCCAAAGATACAGCCGTTGTTACGGTAATGAGCAATATGGGATTTTTCAAGTTTTGCGAGGAAAACTCAATCAATTGTGCAAAAACCGCTGTCGGCGACAGATATGTCCTTGAAAAAATGCTTAAGGACGGTTATAATATCGGCGGCGAGCAGTCGGGTCATGTGATTTTTCTCGACTATGCTACTACCGGTGACGGCGAACTTTCGGGTGTTCAACTCCTTGAAACCGTTGTCAAATCGGGCAAAAAGCTTTCAGAACTTGCCTCAATTATGAATGTTTATCCTCAGGTGCTCATCAATGTTAAGGTTTCACCCGAGGGCAAGCAAAAATATAATAATGACGAATATATTATTGCCGCAACCCAAAAGGCTGAAATGGAACTTATGGGCGACGGCAGAGTTCTTGTCCGTGTCAGCGGAACTGAACCTCTTGTCCGCGTTATGCTCGAGGGCAAGGATATTGACCATATAACAAAACTCGGCAACGAAATTGCCGCAGTTGTTAAAGAAAGATTATCATAAACGGGATTTTAAAATGAGATATTCAACCGATTGGAAAGATTACGAGCTTATTGATTGCTCCTGCGGCGAAAAGCTCGAGCGATGGACGAGAGAGATTCTTGTTCGCCCCGACCCACAGGTTATTTGGAAAAGTGAAAAAGAGCACCGCCTTTGGTTTCAGCCATCCGCACGCTATGTTCGCTCTAAAACAGGCGGCGGCAAGTGGCAGGTGTATAAGCATATTCCCTCCGCTTGGCAGGTAAGATATAAAGACTTAACCTTCAATATCAAAACGATGGGCTTCAAACATACGGGACTTTTCCCCGAGCAGGCAGTGAATTGGGATTTTACACGCGAGCTTATAAAAAACAGCGGCAGATCCGATGTAAAGGTTTTAAACCTTTTTGCCTATACGGGCGCGGCTACCGTTGCGTGTCTTAAAGAGGGCGCGTCAGTTGTTCATGTTGATGCCTCAAAGGGTATGACTCAGTGGGCAAAGGAAAATGCACAGGCGTCAGGCGTCGCCGACGGCGATGTTCGCTGGATAGTCGATGACTGTATGAAATTCGTTAAACGCGAAATCAGACGCGAAAATAACTATGATATTATCATTCTCGACCCTCCGTCATACGGCAGAGGTCCGAAAGGCGAAATTTGGCACCTTGAGGACAGTCTCTACGATTTTATGGTAACGGTTGAGCAGGTGCTTTCCGACAACCCGATTGCCGTAATCCTCAATTCGTATACAACCGGGCTTTCCGCATCGGTTATGAAATATATTCTCGACGATGTTGTCACAAAAAAGCGCGGCGGCTCAACAACTGCCGACGAAATCGGTTTGCCGGTTTCATCAAACGGAGGCGTTCTTCCGTGCGGCGCAACCGCAATTTGGCTTGCGGAAAATATCAAATAATAAAGAGAAATTATTATGTCTTTAATCAGCTTTGAAAATGTCAGTTTTTCATATGTCACCGAGGATGACAACGGCAACGAAATCCGTCGCGAGGTGCTGAAAAACTTCAATTTGAATATCGAGCAAGGCTCGTTTGTCGCAATCTTGGGCCATAACGGCTCGGGCAAATCAACCGTTGCCAAGCTCACTAACGGCATACTTTTTGCCGATGAGGGCAGAATAGTTGTCAATGGCATAGAGGCTAAAAACGACGAGTCGATTTTTGATGTCCGCCGTAATGTCGGCATGGTGTTCCAAAATCCCGACAACCAAATTGTTTCATCAATTGTTGAGGAGGATGTGGCGTTTGGTGTCGAAAACCTCGGTATCCCGTCTGACGAATGTCGCCGCCGCGTTGATGATGCGCTTAAAACCGTCGGTATGTATGAATACCGCAGAAAAGCGCCGAGCAATTTGTCGGGCGGCCAAAAACAAAGGGTTGCCGTTGCGGGAATTATTGCAATGAAACCGAAATGTATAGTCCTTGACGAACCTACTGCAATGCTTGACCCAAGCGGTAGGTGCGAGGTTATCAATACTGTGAAGAAACTCAATAAAGAGGAGGGCATCACAATTGTTTTGATTACTCACTATATGGACGAGGGTGTCAAGGCGGACAGAGTTGTTGTTATGGATGACGGAGAAATAAAACTTGACGGCACTCCGCAGCAGGTTTTTTCCGATGTCGATAAAGTGAAATCGCTTCAGCTTGATGTTCCGCAGTCAACAGAGCTTGTGAACGAGCTGAACATTGAATCGGATGATACTGTTCTCAACGCACAGCAGTGTGCAGAGCTTTTATATAAAAATTTAGTTTAGTGCAGCTATATGCACGGAGGCTTAACTTTGGCAATTTTAGTATGTGAAAATCTTAATTATCTCTACAATGTAGGCACTCCATTTGAAACAGCCGCAATCGAAAATATTTATTTTTCTGCCGATAAAAGCGAAATTATCGGAATAATCGGTCATACCGGCTCCGGTAAATCAACGCTTATTCAGCATTTTAACGGCTTGCTCGAGCCGACCTCGGGCAAAATTTTCGTCAATTCAAACGATATTTGGTCAAAGGAAAACAGAAAGCAGATTCGCAATGTGCGCTTTGCCGTCGGTCTTTGTTTTCAGTATCCGGAGTATCAAATTTTTGAGGAAACGATTTTTAAGGAAATAGCCTACGGACCGACTCAAATGGGGCTTGCCGATGACGAAATCAAAAAGCGTGTTTACGAAAGTATGGATTTTGTCGGCATTTCAAGAGAGCTTGAATCAAAATCACCGTTTGATTTGTCGGGCGGTCAAAAGCGCAGAGTCGCAATTGCATCAATAATTGCAATGAAACCGCAGGTTTTGATTTTGGATGAGCCGTGCGCAGGGCTTGACCCCAAGGGCAGGCAGGTTATTTTAAACCTCGTTCGCGACTATCAGCGAAAAGAGGGCAACACCGTTATTTTTGTTTCTCACTCAATGGAAGATGTTGCCGCCGTTGCCGACAGGGTGCTTGTTTTAAACAAGGGCAAAATCGCTATGGACGGCTCGGTCAACGCCGTTTATTCCCGAGGAAAAGAGTTAAAAGAAATCGGGCTTAATGTCCCCGAGGTTACTGATGTTTTCCTCAGACTTCACGATATGGGAATTGATTGTAAAACCGATATTTATACAATTGAGCAGGCTGTTAATGAATATAATCGACTGCTTGATATAAAGGAGGACCTCGCCCGTGAATAATATAACATTCGGGCAGTATTTGCCCGGCGATTCTCTCCTTCACAAAATGGACCCGCGAATGAAAATAGTTTTGCTGCTCCTTTTGATGATTTCAAATTTCATCGGCAAAAATTTTATTACTCTCGCGCTTGTTGCCGTTGCAACTGTAATGCTTGTGATTTTGTCGCAAATCAACCTCAAAATCATTTTAAAGGGCATTAAGCCGATTGTGCTTATTGTTGTCATTACCGCGTTGCTTAACTTGTTTTACGGCATCGGTGAGCCACTTGTCGAGTTTGGATTTTTGAAAATCACACAAGCCGGCATCTACAGTTCAATATTTATGTCGATGAGGGTTATATTTCTCGTCGTTCAGGGTCTTATGCTCACATATACAACTACACCGACCTCACTTACCGACGCTATGGAATCGCTTATGAAGCCGCTTAAACATTTGAGAGTCGATGTTCACGCAATCGCAATGACAATGACTATTGCTCTGCGCTTTATCCCCACTCTTCTCGAGGAAGTGCAAAAAATCACCGCCGCGCAAAAGTCAAGGGGCGCCGATATGGAAAACGGCAGTCTGATAAAGCGTGCCAAGGCGATTGTTCCGGTGCTTATTCCGCTTTTTGTTTCGGCATTTCGCCGTGCAAACGAACTTGCCGATGCTATGGAATGCCGCTGTTACAGGGGCGGCGACGGCAGAACAAAAATGAATGTTATGCATCTTAATACACGCGATTATGTTTCCCTTGCGGTTGTTCTCGTGTATTTCGCCGCAATAATCGTTATAAAAATTTTTGTCAAGAATATTGTTTGATTATGAGAAGATTACTGCTCACAATTCAATATGACGGTTCGGCGTATCACGGCTGGCAAGTTCAGCAAAACGCCGTCACCGTGCAGGAAGTTTTCCAAAACGCCGTCGAAAAGCTGTTCGGCAAGCGCCTTGATGTCAAAGGTTGCTCACGCACCGACAGCGGCGTTCACGCAAATATGTATTGCCTCAGTGTCGATACCGATATGCAGATTGAAAACGAAAGCGTTGTCCGTGCGCTCAACGGCTTTTTGCCAAAGGACATTGCCGTTAAGAGTTGCAGGGAAGTTTCGCTTGATTTTCATCCACGATACAACACTGTATCTAAGGAATATATCTATAAAATCTATAACGGCGACACGCGTGATGCTTTTCTTAGCGATTACGCGCTGTATTATCATCCTCATATAGACGCCGAGTATCTTAACGCCGAAGCAAAGGCTTTCATCGGCAAGCACGATTTCTCGGGCTTTTGCAGTATTAAAAGCGATGTTGAGGACACTGTAAGAACAGTTAAAAATTTCGAAGTTTATCGCGACGGTGATACAGTCATATTCAAGGTCGAGGCAGACGGATTTTTATACAATATGGTGCGTATTATGATAGGCACTCTGCTTTTTGTCAATGAGGGAAAAATCAAAAGCGGCGAGCTTGCCGATGTCATCAATTCAAAATCCCGCAAAAGGGCAGGTAAAACCGCGCCGCCGCAGGGATTGTATTTAAACAAGGTTAATTACGGAGATATTCAAAATGCCGACTAATCAAAGAAAAAACGCGCGCAAGGAACGCAGTCGTAAAAATGAGGCTAAAACAAGAAAAATAATATGGGCAGTGCTTATTTTCGTCATTATCGTTTTGATTATAATGAGAGTGTGCGAAATTGATTTTGCTTCGCTTAAAAACAGATTTACGGATGCAAACGGAAATTTCACTCTTTCGCTTGTCACCGATGAAAACGAGTATCCGCTGAGCATAGACTCATCAAAGGATGTCAGTGTCAATATTGTCAGCGATAAGCTCAATGTTCTTACCGATGTTTCCTATTCAGTCTACAATCCGGCAACGGCGAAAAAACTGTATTCGTTTAATCACGGCTACGCAAATCCGATTTTAAAATGTGCCGGCACATATAATTGCCTTTATGACCAAGGCTCATATCGCCTCCGTCTTGACACTAATAAGGAAAATGTTTACGAAACCACGGCAAAAAAACCTATTTTAGCAGCTGATGTTTCAAAAAAAGGTGTTGTTATTTACGCAACACGCGGCGACAAAACTAAATCAAAACTTTTTGTTTATGACAAATCGCTGAAGAAAAAGGCAGAGATTGATGTTAATGACGGATATATAGTAAGCGTTGCAATCGACCCGTCAGGCAAAAAGCTTGCCTATGCCGTTGTCAATTCAAAAAACGCAACATTCACGACAACAGTTTTCACACAGTATGTTTCGGACGAAAAATCAACCGCATCATTCTCGTATCCAAATACCTCTGTTCTTTCTCTCAAATTCGCAAATTCGTCGGATTTGTATTTTGTCGGCACTGATACCGTGTCCGTTATTTCATCGCTGAAAAATAAAACCGATGTCCACAAAAACGGCTCAATCAGCACTCTTTCGTATTGCTATACCGATGATAACGAGCTTGTTGTTGCTTATTCCGATTATGAAAACGCAAGTAACGGCAAGGTTGAATATATAAGACCGTCGGGTAATGTCAAAACAACGATTAATCTTGATAAAAAGGCAAAATATATTTCGTCATCATCAAATGAAATCTGCGTTTTGTATAATGACAGAGTCGATGTCTTTTCACTCACAAAGGGTGAGCGCAACGAATCGTATAAATGCGACGATTCGGTTACAAGCGTACATAAGCTCTCGTCAAGGGTTTATGCTTCGCGCCAAAAGGTAATCGACCTTCTTGATAAACAGTAGGTGATAAGCTATGGTTGTCAATTATGTTGATGTTGCGCTTGCTTTGATAATCGTCGCCTATATTATCAGCGGATGGAAAAGGGGATTTTTCATAACGGTGCTCAATTTCGTTCGCTACGCGTTTGGTTTTGCGCTTTGCTTTTATATCAGCGATAATTCGGCGCAAGCGGTATATGACGATTATGTCAAAGAAAGGGCGCTTGAGCGCATAAATGAAAAAATCGTCACCTCCGACAAAGCACCGCAGTTGCTTGAAAATTTGCAGCAGGCAGTAAACGCTTTGCCGAAGGATATTGCAGGCTCTCTTGATATTTCATCCGTCAATCTTTCAAGCAAAAATGTTTCGCAGGAGATTCTCGATAATTTATTTAAGCCGATATTAATGTTTCTTACTCAGGCAGCACTGTTTGTTGCCGTGTTTATCGTTTTTTTCGGTGCAACCGCTGTTATAATGTACTATGTTAAGCGTGCAAAAAAACGCCGCCGCAAAAAAGAGAAAAAGGCGGTTGTTACAAGGGCGGATTGTTTCTTCGGCGCATTGTTCGGCGCACTCAAAGCGGCACTTGCCGTTTGCGCAATCGCTGCGGTTTCCGCATATGCGTTAAGTCTGTTCGGCGATTCGGCGTCAAATCAATTTATAGTCAATTTAAAATCAAGCGAAATTCTTTCTTGGTTTAATAATAAAAACATATTTAATTTGATTACTTCATTTTAGCAATCAAAAATTAATTCACAGCGGAGGTCGTTATGAGTAAATTTAAAGAAAATGTAAAAGATCTTTTCACAAATTGGAACACAATACCGAATTGGCTTTGCTTCATTCGCATTGCGCTTATTCCCGTGTTCACCGTCTTGTTTGTCAAGGGTCAGTATCTTTGGGCGTTCATCGCAATGATAGTTGCCGCCCTCACTGATGTTTTTGACGGCAAAATCGCAAGAAAATTCAATATGGTGTCAAACCTCGGCAAAATTCTTGATCCAATCGCCGATAAGCTTTCTCAAATGGCAATCGTTATTATTTTGATTGTTAAATTTTGGCAGAATGACGGCATAGTTAAATACATATTCTTCCTCTTTATCTTTAAAGAGTTGATTATGATTGTCGGCGGTGCAATTCTTCTTTCAAAGGGCTTGCGACCGACAGCAGCCGAGATTTGGGGCAAGGTTGCCACAGTTGTTTTCTATGTGTTTATGATTACAATTATAGCAGTCGGTTCGCCGGACGGTCCGCTCGTTAATGTGTGGATTTTTAAGCAGCTTCCAAATACGGTTACAACAATTATGGTTATTATTTCCGCCGTGCTTGCCTTTGTTTCGCTTTTCGGCTACGCTCCGGGATTTATTAAGCAAATCAAGGAAAACAAGGCAGCAGGCAATTCAGACATAAATAACGAAAACAACGACTGATTAAGGAGTTAATATTATAATGAAACATCAAATGTGCGTGCGCTGCGGCAAAAGACCTGCCGTTGTGTTTGTTCAAAAAATGGAGGGCGACGAGGTTACTCCGGAGGGCTACTGCATTCAGTGCGCAAAAGAGCTTAATATCGGTCCCATTCGCCAAATGATTGACAAACTCGGCCTTTCCGATGAGGATCTTGAAACAGCATCCGAGCAAATGAGTCAGTTTATGGAGAATATGCAGGATTTCGATTTCGGCGATTTGGGCGAAATGTTCAATCCTGATAACGCCGACGGCGCTCAAACAATGCCGTTTGCCGATATGTTCGGCGGTATGATGGGTGCAAACGATGATTCCGATACAGAGGAAAAGGATTCAAAGGGCAAAAAGGGCAAGGGTAAAAAACGCTCCAAGAGGTCGCAGGACGATTCAAGGAAGTTTTTAAACAGCTATTGCACCAATCTTACAAAAAGAGCAAAAGACGGCAAAATAGACAAGATTATCGGCAGAGAAACCGAGATTGACCGTACTGTTCAAATCCTTTGCAGACGAACTAAAAATAATCCTTGCCTAATCGGTGAGCCGGGTGTAGGTAAAACAGCAATCGCCGAGGGCCTTGCCATCAAAATAGCAAAGGGCGAGGTTCCTGCAAGACTTGCCGACAAGGAGATTTATTTGCTTGATTTAACCGCTCTTGTTGCCGGCACTCAGTTCAGAGGTCAGTTCGAGGGCAGGATTAAGGGACTTGTCGACGAAGTAAAGCATGAGGGTAATATCATCCTCTTTATCGACGAGGTGCACAATCTTGTCGGTACAGGCGACAGCGAGGGTACAATGAATGCCGCAAACATTCTCAAACCTGCGCTCTCTCGCGGCGAAATTCAGGTTATCGGCGCAACCACCTTTAATGAATACAGAAAATATATCGAAAAGGATGCCGCTCTTGAACGCCGCTTCCAACCTGTTAAAATCGAGGAGCCGTCAATTGACGATGCTTACAGAATGCTTCTCGGCATTAAGGGATATTATGAGGATTATCATAAGGTGCAAATCAGCGATTCTCTTGTTTATAAAGCTGTCACGATGTCGGAGCGCTTTATTACCGACCGTTACCTTCCCGATAAGGCAATCGACCTTTTGGACGAGGCTTGCACAAGTGCAAATCTTCGCAATCCGGCAATAAGCGAGTGCCAAATTCTTACTGCCAAAAAGGAGAATCTTCTCTCTCGTATTGACCAACTTTCAGAGCCGGAGGAAGGCGAGGAGATTGATTACGAGCTTATCACAAAGCTTAAATCACAGCTTATTCAAATTGATGAAAAACTTCCGTCAGTTCAGGAAAAAGCAAAGGATAATCATGTCCTTGAGGCAGACCTTGCAAAGGTCATCTCGCTTTGGACGGGTATCCCTGCCGCAAAGGTGGAGCAGGGCGATATTAAAAAACTTGCAACTCTTGATGACGAGCTTAAAAAGCATATCATCGGTCAGGACGAGGCAATCAAAAAGGTTGCCGATGCGGTGCGCCGCGGAAGAGTCCAAATCAGCCCGAGAAAGCGCCCACAGTCCTTTATTTTCGTAGGACCCACAGGTGTCGGCAAGACAGAGCTTGTTAAACAGCTTGCAAATGCGTTGTTTGACTCTCCCGACAACCTCATTCGCCTTGATATGAGCGAGTTTATGGAAAAATTCAGCGTCTCGAGAATTATCGGCTCGCCTCCGGGATATGTCGGCTATGACGATGCCGGTCAGCTCACTGAAAAGGTGCGCCGCAAGCCGTACAGCGTAATTTTGTTTGACGAGATTGAAAAAGCTCATAAGGATGTTTTAAATATTCTTCTTCAAATTCTCGACGAGGGCAAGATTACCGATGCACAGGGAAGAACGGTTAATTTCCAAAACACCGTAATCATTATGACTTCAAACGCCGGTTCGACAGACCAAAACACAATGGGCTTCGGCAAATCGCAGGACGATATTACAAAAGATGTCACAATGAAAGCACTTGAAAGATTTTTGCGCCCCGAGTTTTTGGGAAGAATCGACGAAATTGTTATATTCAAAAACCTTTCGTTCGACACATTCCAAAAAATCGCTGTTCTTATGCTCGATGAGCTTGTACCGTCGCTTAAAGACAAGGGCATAGAACTTGTCTATGACGACACTGTGCCCGTTTTCCTTGCAAAGCAGGCATACGGCTCAAAGAAGAACGCAAGAGGGCTTCGCGACGCTGTCAGACGCAATGTCGAGGAAAAACTCGCAAACGCAATTGTTTTCAATCAGGATATTGAAATTAAAAAAATTTCCCTTACCGCAGATGATGATTTGAAAATCCAAATTAATTGAATTATTTTCTAAAAAAGGCTTGACATTTCAACGGGCATTAGTTATAATAATGTCCGTTGCGACACGCGGGTGTAGTTCAATGGTAGAATCCCAGCCTTCCAAGCTGGTCGCGTGGGTTCGATTCCCATCACCCGCTCCATTTTGTACCCGCGCTGTTAGCTCAGCTGGATAGAGCAACTGCCTTCTAAGCAGTAGGCCGGAGGTTCGAGTCCCCCACAGCGCGCCATTATATGGTGGGATTGGCCTAGTTGGTTAGGGCGCCAGTTTGTGGCACTGGAGGTCATCAGTTCGACTCTGATATCCCACCCCATTATTTTGGGGAGTAGCCAAGCGGTAAGGCAACGGACTTTGACTCCGTCATGCGTGGGTTCGAATCCCGCCTCCCCAGCCAAAAGGTTTTACAACTGCATATTCATCGCAACATATGGTTCATTAGCTCAGATGGCAGAGCACTTGACTTTTAATCAAGGTGTCCGGGGTTCGATTCCCCGATGAGCCACCAATTCAAAAACGGCTCAAACATTGCGTTTGAGCCGTTTTGCTTTTATTATGACAAATGCGGATTGTCAGCCTCATTATTGTTTTGATAATCGGTAATTACCGTAATAAAAAGAGCAGTGTGTTAAGACACTGCTCTTTATCATATCTCTTAATATATTACAGATTCAAGCTTTCATAGCTTTCTTTAAGAATGTTGTAGCTGTTGCGCAACTTTTCGATTTCCTCGTCACGGAGATTGAGAGGCAAAATCTTTCTTACGCCGTTTCTGTTGATGTATGCCGGCAAACCGAGATAAACATCTCTCATACCGTATTCGCCGTTGAGCCTTGAGGAAACGGTGATAACGCTGTTTTCATCGCCGAAAATTGCTTTTGTGATTCTTACAAGCGACATACCGATTCCGTAGTATGTTGCACCTTTAAGCTTGATTACCTCTGCACCCGATGTTTTAACCTTCTCGATGATTTGTTCAATATCTTCGCGTTTGTATTCGTCCTTGAATCTTTCATCGCTGAAAAATTCCTCAACATTTTTTGTTGAAAGGTTAAGCTGGCTGAACGGAACAAATTCGCTGTCGCCGTGCTCGCCGATTACATAGCCGTGAACAGAGTGTGGGTCTGCCTGGAAATAGTCGCCGATTAAATAACGAAGTCTTGCGGTGTCGAGTGTTGTGCCCGAGCCGATAACTCTGTTAGCAGGGAATCCCGAAAGCTCGTATGTAAGCCTTGTCATTACATCAACCGGATTTGATGCAACAAGGAAAATTCCGTTAAATCCGCTTGCGACAATTTTTGAAATGAATGATTTGAATACTCCCACATTCTTTTGGAGAAGATCCAAACGGGTCTGTCCCGGTTTTCTGCTGCCTGCGCTTGCCGTGATAACAACAAGGTCTGCGTATTGACAATCTTCAAACGAGCCTGCACGGATTTTCATGTGTGAACTTGAAAAGCAAAGACCGTGGTTGAGGTCCATTGCCTCGCCAAGAGCCTTTTCCTCATTAATATCAATCAGTATAAGCTCGTTGCACAAATCTGAGTTAAGCAGAGCGTATGCATAGCTCATACCTACCATTCCGCAACCTACAAGTGCTACTCTTCTGTTTGCCATAAATTCCACCTTATTCCTAAAAAATTAGTTTGTTTGATAAAAAATTATCTTTTGTGATTTATTTTTGTCATATAGATAATATATGATTGTTATTTTTTTGTCAATAGCTTTGCTTTATTTTTGTAAATAGTACACAGTATTATCGAATTCCGACACCTTTGATTTTACTATCAACAATTATTCTCCAAAACTGCGGCAAGTGCATCAATCGCAGGCTCTAAATCCTCGTGGCTTATTGCCGATGGGCTCAATACGAGTTTTAATACCCCGTTGCTGAAATCCTTGATATGCACGCTGATTCCGTTGTTCTCGAATTGCGATGTGTCACTGTCGAATTTTGTTGTGATTTTGATTTGCAAACCGTTTTCACTCATTGCACATTCAACATTCGGCATGGTGTGTTTTATGTATTCATATGCCGCTCTTGCCTTTGCCGTGTATAAGCGGCGCACTTTTCTCGTTTGGCTCATGATGTGACCGTCGCGGATATATTGACAAAGTGCAATCTGTTCGGTCTTGCTTGCCGTTTGCGCAAATTTTTCCTTTTCAGCCTCGTATATGCGCGCAAGGCTTTCTGTAAGCACCATATATGAAATTCTGATACCCGGTATAAGCACATTTGAAAATGAGCCCATATATACAACATTTCCGTTGTTGGATAATGCATAAAGCGACGGCATTGGTTTTGTTTGATACAAAAAGTCACTGTCGTAATCGTCTTCAATAACTATGCTCGAGTGCTTAATGCTGTAATCGACAAGTTCAAGCCTTCGCTTTATCGGCATAACATCGCCGTATGATGTCATGTGCGACGGCGAAACATAAATTATGTCAGCATCTTTAAATCTCGTGTGAACATCAAAACCGTAATCCTTAAACAGTTCAATTCCTTGCACAAAACTGCTGTCGGGGAACGAAACAGTGCCGCGCTCCTTGATTATCGAACATAAAATTGCAAGCAGACATTGCACTCCTGCGCCAATTACGATTCTGTCGGGGGAGGCGACAACATTTCTTTTTTCGCGTATGTAATCTGACAGTGCCTCGCGCAAATCGCTCTCACCTTGCTCCTTGCTGTATGACATAAGCCTGTCCTGCTGACGAAGCGCACTTTTTATGTACCTTTGCCACAAATTCAAATCAAAACTGCTTTTGTCCGCGTCGCCGCTCTTAAAATCATACAGGATTTTGTTTTTTTCATGATATTCCGTATGATGTTCAACCGATTTTGCTTTCATTTCGGTTACATAGTATCCGCTTTTTGGCGCTGCAATTATATATCCGTCTGCCTGCAAATCAAAATATGCATTTTGCACTGTCGTTTTGCTGACATTAAAAATTTTTGTCGCCTTGCGAACGGAGGGCATTTTGTCACCGCTTTTTAGTTGTTCGCTTTCAATCAATTGCTTATAATAATTGTATATTTCGATATATTTTTTCATAACTGTACCTTATAATATTGCCTAAACTGTGCATTTAATTGCCAACAGTGACATTATATAATTATTATTGAAATAGGTCAATACTGTTTTATACGCTGTTATTGCCGATTTTGACAGATTTTTGAATGTAAAAGAGGTCTTTAATTATGGCAGATATAATTTATACCTTGGAGGGCGGCACTTATTTCAATCTGACAAATAAATGTCCCTGCAATTGCGCATTTTGTATTCGCTCAAAGGGCGACGCCGTCGGCGATGCCAAGGAGCTTTGGTTTGATGAGGAGCCTACATTTGATGATATAAAAAATGCTGTAGACAATTACGACTTTTCAAATGTCACCGAGGCCGTTTTTTGCGGCTACGGTGAGCCTACATGCGCTTATGACAATTTGATTAAAACCGCAAAATATTTAAAGAAAATCAAACCGTCAATCAAACTGAGAATTAATACAAACGGCTTGTCCGATTTAATCAATTCAAAGCCGACTGCAAAGGAGATTTGCGAAAATATTGATATTATTTCCGTTTCGCTCAATAATCCCGATTCCGAGGAATATGACAAAATAACGCGCAATATTTACAAGGGCAGAGCCTTTGACGCTATGATTAAATTCACAAAGGAATGTGTTTCATACGGCAACGAGGTGCATATGACCGTTGTCGATGTTATAAGCAGGGAAAATATCGAAAAATCAAAACAGCTTTGCGAGAGCCTCGGCGCAAAATTCATTTGCCGCTCATTCGCAAAAGGAAGATAATGCTATGTTTAACTGCCGTTCAGCTTTAACTGAGCGGCAGTTCTTTTTTTATACAAATTTTGAATATTTGCGAAATAAATTGAAAACCCTATTGACAAAGTAGGAAATTAAGTATATATTATATGCGAAAAATACCTATTGATTTTATAGGAATAAGAAAAGGCAGGTATTAGTAATGAAAACTATTTATGTTGATAATGCCGCTACCACAAGAATGTCAGACACCGCGCTTGAGGCTATGAAACCGATGCTTCAAGAGGTTTACGGCAATCCGTCATCTCTTCACCATATCGGTCAGCAGGCTAAGGAGTATCTTGTTGACGCCAGAGAGAGAGTAGCAAAGTGCATTAATGCAACACCTAATGAAATATATTTCACCTCAGGCGGCAGCGAGGCTGATAACCAAGCTATTTTGACAGCCGCATATAACGGTGCAAAAAGAGGTAAAAAACACATTATTTCCTCCAAGTTTGAGCATCATGCAGTTCTTCACACGCTCGACAAGCTCGCCAAAGAGGGATTTGAAATTCAACTTTTGGATGTTTATTCAAACGGCATCGTTAAAGTTGAGGATGTTAAAAACGCAATCCGTGAGGATACTGCTCTTGTAACAATTATGAGCGCCAACAACGAGGTCGGCACAATTCAGCCGATTAAAGAAATCGGCGCCGTATGTAAAGAAAAGGGCGTTTTGTTCCATACCGACGCCGTTCAGGCAATCGGTCATATCGCAATTGATGTTCAGGATATGAATATTGATATGCTCTCCGTTTCGGCTCATAAGTTCCACGGACCTAAGGGCGTAGGACTTCTTTATTGCCGCAAAGGCATTGTTTTGCAAAATCTCATTAACGGCGGTGCTCAGGAACGCGGTAAGAGAGCCGGCACCGAAAATATGCCTGCTATTGTAGGTATGGCTGCAGCCATGGAGGAAGCAGTTAAAAATCTTGATAAAAACGCGGCTTATGTTTCTAAGCTTCGTGATAAAATTATCGACGGCGTAAAGGATATTGAAAGGTGCCATATTAACGGCGATCTCGAGCATCACCTTCCGGGTACTGTTAATATGAGTTTTGAGGGTATTGAGGGCGAAAGCCTTATCCTCCTCCTTGACCAAAAGGGCATTTGCTCATCATCCGGCTCGGCTTGCACAAGCGGCTCGCTTGACCCTTCACATGTTCTTCTTTCTATGGGTGTTCCGGTTGAAAATGCTCACGGCTCGCTCAGACTTTCCATTTGCGAGTATAATACAGCGGAAGAAATGGATGTTATTCTTGATACAATTCACAGCGTAGTTCCGTATTTACGCTCAATTTCACCTGTTTGGGAAAAAATTATGAAAGGCGAGGCAGTAGAATAATGGCTTTATATTCAGAAAAAGTAATGGATCACTTTACAAATCCGAGAAATGTTGGTAAAATAGATGACGCCGACGGCGTAGGCGAGGTAGGCAACGCTAAATGCGGCGATATTATGAAAATTTACCTCAAGGTTGACGAAAATCATATTATCACCGATGTTAAATTCAATACATTTGGCTGTGCGTCTGCAATTGCATCAAGCTCAATGGCTACTTGTCTTATCAAGGGCAAACCAATCAGCGAGGCAATCAAACTTTCCAATCAGGCTGTTGTCGAGGCTCTCGATGGTTTACCGCCGGTAAAAATTCACTGCTCTGTTCTTGCCGAGGAGGCAATCAAGGCAGCTGTTAAGGATTATTACGACCGCCATGGAATCAAATATAATCCTGATACATTTGAGGAGATTAAAGACTGATAATTTTATCGGTCAGGAGTAAATTATGGGAATTAGGGAAATACAGGAAGAAATAATCAGGCTGAAAAAGGAAAAGGATATTTGTATTCTTGCGCATTGCTATCAAACGCCCGAGATTTTGGAGGTTGCCGATTTTGTAGGCGACAGCTTTGCACTTTCCGTTTCGGCATCAAAGGTAAAAAACAAAACCGTTATTATGTGCGGCGTTCGCTTTATGGCGGAAACTGTCAAAATTCTTTCACCGGAGAAAAAAGTTATCCTTTCCAACGCAGACGCAGGTTGTCCTATGGCTGAAATGATGGATAGGGAACTTATCGCTCAGGTTAAGGAGCAATATCCGGATTATACGGTTGTTGCATATATCAACACAACATCGGAGCTTAAAACAATTTGCGATGTTTGCGTTACATCATCGTCAGCACTTAAAATTTGCAAAGCGCTTGATACCGATAAAATCCTCTTTATTCCGGACAGAAATCTCGGCTCTTGGATTGCCGAACAGTTGCCGGAAAAAGAGTTCAAATTGCTTTCGGGTGGTTGTCCCACTCACGCAAGAATGGGCGCTTCCGATGTTAAAGCAGCAAAAGAGGCACACCCTGACGCACTTTTTCTTGTTCACCCTGAGTGTGTACCGGAGGTTGTCAAGGAGGCTGATTATGTCGGCTCAACAACAGGTATTATGAATTTTGCAAAGCAAAGCGATGCCAAGGAATTCATTATCGGCACCGAAAACAGCATTGTAACTCATCTTCAATTGTCCTGCCCGGATAAAATGTTTTATCCGCTTTCAAAGGACTGCATTTGCCATAATATGAAAGCAACCACCCTTGTCGATGTCCTCAATTGCTGTAAGGGCACATTCGGCGATGTTATCGAACTTGACGAGGAAATAAGACTCGGTGCAAAGCGTTGTATTGACGAAATGATTAGGTTAGGCTGATTATGAAAAAAGCGATTATAGCAATGAGCGGCGGTGTCGATTCAAGCGTCGCCGCTTTTTTTATGAAAGAACGCGGATATGAGTGTATCGGCGCAACAATGAAACTTTATGATAACGAGGATATAGGCATCAGCAGGGAAAAGACCTGTTGTTCTCTTGACGATATTGAGGATGCGCGCAGTGTTGCCACTCGCCTCGGTATGCCTTACTATGTCTTTAATTTTAAGGACGAGTTTGAGCAAAAGGTTATCGACAAGTTCATTAAAACATACGAGCTTGGCGGAACGCCGAATCCCTGCATAGACTGCAACAGATATTTAAAGTTTGAAAAGCTTATGCAGCGTATGAAAGAATTGAATTTTGACTATGTTGTAACCGGTCACTATGCTGATGTTGAAGAAAAGGACGGCAGGTTTTACCTCAAAAAGGGCAAGGATTTGTCTAAGGACCAAAGCTATGTTCTTTATTCTCTAACGCAGGAACAGCTAAAACATACACTGTTTCCGCTCGGCAGATATTCAAAGAGCGAAATACGCAAAATTGCGGAGGAAAACGGCTTTATTAACGCAAGAAAACGTGATTCACAGGATATTTGCTTTGTCCCCGACGGCGATTATGCAAAATTCATCGAGGGACATAACGGCAAAAACTATCCAAAGGGCAATTTTGTCGATAAATCCGGCAATGTTCTCGGCGAGCATAACGGCCTTATCCGCTACACAATCGGGCAGCGCAAAGGTCTCGGTATTGCGGCGGGTCATCCTGTTTATGTTTGTTCAAAGGACCTTGAAAATAATACCGTCATCCTCGGCTCAAATGACGATTTGATGACAAAATCACTTGTTGCAGATGATTTCAATTGGATTGCTCCTCAACCAGAAGACAAAATCTACTGCGCCGCAAAGACACGCTATAATATGAAAGAACAGCCTTGCACCGCTTGGGTTAAAAACGGCAAGGTCATTGTTGAGTTTGACAATCCCGTAAGAGCCGTTACAAAAGGGCAGGCAGTCGTTTTGTATGACGGCGATTATGTCCTCGGCGGCGGAACAATCATTTGACATAAAAAAGATAAAAGACTGTTTTGCTTTAATTGTCTTTTTGTTACAATTTTTTAACAAATAAGATTTAATTTGTTAAATTAAAAAATATAATTTCTTAAAGAATTTCGGATATTCTTTAGTTGTACTGAAGTACAGTTGATAAGCCCCCTATTAGGTGGAAGATAACTTAAATAGGTCCACACAGCCTACGGAGCCGGTAACAAGTTTCTCTTTTCATTGTTTCTCCTCTATCCGGTTATCTTTAAAAATGCTCCAATCCACCATATTTTATATGTAGGGCTTAATTTTTTTGCAAAAAACACAATATTTTGTCGTTTACATAATTTTTGTATTGTAAAATATTGTGTATAATGACTAAAAAAATCCGAATATATGTGCAAACAATGTATTTTATATACAAATCATAAACATAATATTGATTTTGCGATTGTTTTTTGATATATTATTACTTGATAAAAGGACAGGGAGGTATATAGATATGAAGAAAAATTATTCAACACCGGAATTCGATATTCGCTTATATGCCGATGTCCGCAATCTCGTTTTGACTGCATCGTATCCTGAGAATCCGGATAAGGGCGGAAACAACGGCGGTTTGACCGACGGTGACGATTACGATATTTTCAAATAAGTTTGATATTTACGGTTTTTATTTAAAGCACGGCTTGTCCGTGCTTATTTTTTTACTCTTTTTATTGAATTTGTAATTATATTGTTAATTTTTGCAATTTTACTCTTTATTTTGTAATTAAATTCTGTTATAATTTATAATTAGTATTTTATGTATATAAGGAGGCGCCGTATGAAGTATTTAAAATCAGCAATTTGTATTTTGCTTGTATGTCTTATGCTGACAGGATGCAGCTTCAGAATGGCGTCCTCTATCGACGATTTAATTTCACCCGTTTCACCATTCGGCGACAATGCCGATATTCAAAAGGCAATGGATTCCTATGCCAAAAACGGCTATTCACTTAAGGTACCCGTAGCAGGTAAATACAACACCTCCTATAATTTCTATGATATTGACGGTGACGGCAACGACGAGGCTTTTGCGTTTTATGAGCCTGCCGATAAACTCGGCTCAATTGATATGGCTGTTATCAAAAAGATAGACGGAATATGGAGCGTTGTCGATAATGTCACCGGCGACGGCAAGGAAATTTATTCTGTCGATTTTCACGATTTAACAGGTGACGGCAAAAAAGATATTCTTATTTGTTGGGATGTTATTAAAAATTCTACAAACCATCAGCTTACCGTTTACAGTTATTCATCGGGCAAATCTTCGTTCAAGCTTAAACAAATCGGAATTGAAATGACAATTAACAACTATACCACGGTTGACTTCAACGGTGACAAAATTGACGAGCTGTTGCTTATGTTCATCGGTACCGGTCATTCAAATTCCGCAACCGCCGAGCTTTATTCGCTTAAAGGCGCAAACATCAAATCTCTCGGCTATACAAAACTTGATTCGCATATTACATCATATACAAAGCTTTCGGTCGGCAAGGTTGACAACGATATAAGAGTTTATGCCGACGCAATCGGTTCTGACGGCAAATCAATGCTCACCGAGGTTCTCTATTGGTCGGATTCATACAAATCCGTTATTTCACCTTTTTACAGCTATTCAACCGGCAGAACATCGGGCACTTCACGAAGCGCAATGATTTCTTCTATGGATATTAATAATGACGGCGTTATCGAAATACCGACCGATACATCTGTTTCAAAACTTCCGAAGCAGGTTATGGCTGTCGATTGGCAGACATATAAGCACACAACGCTTATCCATACCGATTATTCGCTGTTTGTCCCGAATGACGGCTATTCTGTCATTATTCCGGATAAATATAAAAATAAAATTGCCGTTTCGTACGATGAAAAAACACGCAAAATGACGGTTACGAATAATTCAACAAAAAAGACTGTCTTTTCCGTTGTCACCGTCATGAAAGCTGTTTATGACAAAAACAATTTCAAGGGTTATTCGTCGGTGCTTGATACTTCGGGGTATTACTACCTTGCGCAGTCAGGCAACGATTCTGATATAAAAATCACTGTCGGCGATATAAAAAATTATATCAAAGCCGCAGAGTAATAACGATTTAATTCTCATCGAGGAGGAAAAATTATGAAAAAGGTGCTTGTTGCCGAGGATGAAGAGTCAATCCGCGAGTTTATAGTTATCAATCTTACACGCGGCGGTTATACCGTTGAGCAAGCTGATAACGGCGTTACCGCTCTTCAAAAATTCCGTGAGGATGAGCAGGGCTTTGATGTCGCAATTCTTGACATTATGATGCCTGAACTTGACGGACTTTCAGTTTGCAAGGAGCTTCGCAAAATGTCATCCGACTTGGGTATTATTATGCTCAGTGCAAAAACTCAGGAGATGGATAAGGTCACCGGTCTTCTTTTCGGCGCAGATGATTATGTCACAAAGCCGTTTTCACCGAGTGAGCTTATGGCTCGTGTTGACGCTATTTATCGCCGTGTCGAAATGACAAGAGGCTTCAGAAAAAACGACACAACAGGCGACAGTATTGTGCTTGATGAGTTTGAGCTTAATTTGAGAAACAGAACTCTTTCAAAATTCGGCACGATGATTGAGCTTACTCAGGTAGAATTCCAAATTATTGAGTATTTTTTCAAAAATCCAAACGCCGCTCTTTCGAGAAATGATATTTTAAAGCAGGTTTGGGGCGAAAACTATTTCGGCGATGTAAAAATCGTCGATGTTAATATTCGCCGTTTAAGAATGAAAATCGAGGATAATCCGTCAAGCCCGACCAGACTTGTCACTATCTGGGGACTCGGCTATAAATGGATTACAGACGCCAACTGATTTTCGCATCAATTAATTACTGATTAACAAAGGATTTTTTGTAATGGAGCTTGTCAAGGATAAAGATTCAATGCAAAAGTTAATATCAAAGCTCAAATCGCATAGGGTAGAGGGCATCACAAAGCGCTGGCTGATAAATATTATCGGTGTTATTGCCGTTTTGTTTATAATTTGCTTTGTCCTTTCGTCATTTGCAATAAAATCCTATTACTATGCCTCGGTTGAAAATATAGTTAATTCCGGTGCATCACAGTCCGCCGTCAGCTATTTTTCAAACAATATTGAACAGGGCAATTCGCTTGAAAGCTGTGCAAGCAGTTATATGGAGTCTTATTCGTATAAAAACAGAACAACGCTTTGGATAATTGACGATTTGGGCAATGTTGTTCTTTCGTCAAGTGGCTTTTCAATCAAAAAACAGAATATGCCCGATTATACCGACGCGCTTAAAGCCGAAAGCGGCACAGCCAAATTCGTAGGCAAATTATCAAACGGCGAAAAGGTTATGGCAGTCACTCGCATAATTAAGGATAAATCCGGCAATCAAATCGGAGCAATCCGTGCCATGACGGATGTTGACCAGGTTGATGACCAAATCGGCACATTGATTTTGCTTATTGCCTTTGTTTTTGTTGTGATTATGGGCATTATTATCTTCTCTAACAGATTTTTTATCCGCTCAATCATTACTCCTGTTAAGGAAATCAACGAGGCGACAAAGCTTATCGCACAAGGCAACCTTGATGTCAGAATCGAAAAGCAATATAACGATGAAATCGGCGACCTTGCAGACAGCATCAATACTATGGCTACAGAAATTGCCGCCGCAGATAAAATGAAAAACGACTTTATTTCAACTATTTCTCATGAGTTGAGAACACCGCTTACTTCAATTAAGGGATGGGGTGAAACATTGACCCTCGGCAATCAGGATAATGTTGACCCGCTCACACAAAGAGGTTTAAAGGTAATTGTCAGCGAGGCGGGCAGACTTGAAGGCTTTGTTGAAGAACTTCTCGATTTTTCACGCCTTCAGAGCGGCAGAATGAAACTTCGTCTTGCGAAAACCGATATTCTTGCCGAGCTTGAGGAAACACTTTTTACATTTATTGAGCGTGCTTTGCGTGAGGGCTACGATGTTCGCACAAGCATTCCCGAAGTTCCGTCGGTTGCAAATGCCGATGCCAACAGGCTTAAGCAGGTGTTTATGAATATCCTTGATAATGCACTTAAATATTCGCGCCCGGGCAGCAAAATTTTTGTCAAAGCCGGCTTTGTTAAGCGTGAGTCAAAGGATTTTGTGCAAATCATTATTGCCGATCAGGGTTGTGGTATCTCGGCAGAGGACTTGCCGCATGTTAAAGAAAAATTCTACAAGGCCAATGTCAGCGTAAGAGGTTCGGGAATAGGTCTTGCAGTTACAAATGAGATTGTTTCGCTCCATGGCGGAACACTTGATATAGACAGCGTAGAGGGCAAGGGAACGCTTGTTACAATTCTTTTGCCGCTTGAACAGGCACCTAATGCAGAGGATGTCCAAAACGCTCAAAATCAACAGGAAAGCACTCGGGAAGCTAAACCTGAGGGCAATCAATAATTTTTACAGAAAGGCTGAATTTATGCCGGAACAACACATTACATCAGTCGGCGGTCAGGCGCTCATTGAGGGCGTTATGATGCAGGGACCAAAAGGCATAGCCACTGCCGTTCGTAAGCCCGACGGCGAAATTTTAACCGAATATCACGAAATGAAAAAACTCCGCGATAGATATAAGTTTTTCAATATTCCGATTATCCGCGGTATTGTCGGCTTTATCGAGTCTATGATTATGGGCTACAAAACGCTTATGTACTCGGCAGAGGTTTCGGGTATGGAGGATCTTGAAGATGCCGAGATGAATAAGTTTGAAAAGTGGCTTGATGAAAAACTCGGCGATAAGCTTATGGGTATTATCACAGGTATTGCGTCTGTTTTGGGATGCGTGCTTGCTTTTGTGATTTTCTTTTATCTCCCCGTTTTAATTTTCAACAGGGTCAACGCTTGGTGCCACGATTCGCTTTTGAGTTGGCAGGGCACATTTGAGGGCATTATTAAGATTGTGATTTTCGTTATCTATATGCTCCTCGTTTCACAAATGAAAGATATTAAGCGACTGTTCAAATATCACGGTGCGGAGCACAAATCCATTGCCTGTTACGAGTCGGGTATGGAGCTTACGGTCGAGAATGTTAAAAAATGTACTCGATTTCATCGCCGTTGCGGTACAAGTTTTATGTTTGTAATGCTTATTTTGAGCATCGTTGTCGTCACACTGTTTTCACTCGTTATTCCGGTTGAGCTCCGTGAAAACAGAATTGTTTGGATGCTCATTAAACTTCCGCTCATACCGCTGATTATGGGTATCGGATATGAGTTTATCAGATACGCCGGCAAGCATGATAATTTGTTTGTACGCATTCTTTCGGCTCCGGGTCTTTGGATGCAGCGCATAACAACGAAAGAGCCGGACGATGATATTATCGAGTGCGGAATTGCCGCATTAAAGGCAGTAATTACCGACAATCCGCAGGATGACGCGGTAAAATAATTTAGTTTGATTTGAATTTGGTTTATTATATTTATGAATTTGAAGCAGGCGTACAGCTATGCTGTGCAGTTTTTGGAACTTAATAATGTCGACGAGGCGGATTTTAAAGCGCTTTGCCTTGTCTGCCATCTTGCAGGAATAAAAAACAGCGAGTATTCGCTCCATATTGATGATGAAATTATTATGAGCCGCCTTGCAAAATCGCTTTGGCGACTTAAGGAGGGCGAACCTCTTCAATATGTTCTCGGCAAATGGGATTTTTATGAGAGTGAGTTTTATGTCGGCAAGGGCGTACTTATTCCGCGACCCGAAACAGAAGAGCTTGTTGAAAAAGTAATTGATTATGCAAAAAATCTTATAAATCCCGTTATTTATGATTTGTGCTCCGGCAGCGGATGCATAGGTATAAGTATTGCAAAAGCAGTCCCCGGGGCAGTTGTTTATTGCATAGAAAAAAGCGACGACGCTTTTTATTATCTTGAAAAAAACGCAAAAGGCGTGTCCAATGTCAATATCATTCACGGCGATATTAACGATTCGTTCGATATTGAGCCGGCTGATATTATCGTGTCAAATCCTCCTTATATTAAAAGCGGCGATATTTCGTCACTTCAAAGCGAGGTTTTGTTTGAGCCTGAAATGGCACTTGACGGCGGCACTGACGGATTTGATTTTTACAGAATAATCAATGACAAATGGGCTGATAAATTAAAACCGTCGGGTATGCTCTTTCTTGAAATCGGCAACGAGCAGGGCGACGGTATAAAATCGGTGCTCACTTCATTTTGCGATATTCGTGTTGTTAAAGATATTTATAAAAATGACAGAATTGTAATTGCAAAACCACTTGACCGTAATTTATAAATAATGTATTCTATTAAAAGGTGATTTGATGCTTTCTATTTTAAGTTATATGAGACAGGGCGAATATTTGCTCGCGATTATTGCAATATTCTCGCGTTGTTTTGTTGTGTTCTGCTGTATGCCGATACACGAGGCGGCGCACGCTTTTGTTGCGTATAAATTGGGCGACGATACTGCTAAAAGGCAGGGCAGGTTGACACTCAATCCACTCGCTCATCTCAATCCGCTCGGAACGATTATGATTTTCCTTTTCGGCATCGGCTACGGTCAGGCTGTACCCGTTGACGAAAGAAATTTCAAAAATCCTAAGGCAGGTATGGCACTTACCGCACTTGCAGGTCCGGTTTCAAACTTGCTTCTTGGCTGGATTTCTGTTTGGCTGTACTACATTTTATACAGATTTGCTCCGTCAACATCGGCCACATTTGCCGTTCTTGAATTTTTCCTTTTCTCGGCACAGGTAAATGTTATGCTTGCGGTGTTCAATATTTTACCTATACCTCCGCTCGACGGCTCAAAAATCCTTGCAGGCGTTTTGCCCGACAAGGTGTATTACAAGTATATGCAGTATGAAAGATATGTCATGATTGCCCTTATGATTTTGCTTTTCACCGGTTTGCTTGACACACCTATTTCATTTCTCACAAACATTATGCTTCGATTTATCGCAATAATACCAAACGCAATTTTCGGATAATCAGGATTAATTAATGGAAAATTTAACCTACAAACTCGAGGTGTTTGAGGGTCCGATGGATTTGCTTTTGCACCTCATCAGTAAACATAAATTGAATATAAACGATATTCCGATTGTAGAGCTTGTTAATCAGTATCTCGATTATGTTCGACAAATGGAGGATGCTGATTTTGATATTGCCGGCGATTTTCTCGAAATGGCTGCAAGGCTTATTTATATCAAAACCGTTTCGCTTTTGCCTCGCCATGAGGAGGCTGAAACACTCAAAAAGGAACTGACGGGCGAGCTTATCGAATATCGTGATTGCAAGCTGATGGCAGAAAAGCTGTCGCATCAAACCGAGGGCTTTGACAGATATGTCAGAGAGCCGCAGGGTGGATGGGTCAATTACGATTACGAGCGCTTCCACGAGGGTGAAGAACTTCTCGACGCCTACATCAGCGTTGCAGGTAAGGCAATGCGCCGCCTGCCGCCCCCGATAGACAGCTTTAAGGTTATTGTCGCCAAGAAGTTTGTCAATGTTGCCTCCAAGGTGCGCACCGTTATGCGCAAACTGTGGAGCGGCAAAAAAGTCAAATTCCTTAATTTGTTTGACGGCGCGCAGTCAAAAAGTGATATAGTTGCAACATTTCTTGCCGTGCTTGAGCTTACGAAAACAAAGCGCATTACAATTGACGGAGACATGCAAAATCCGTCTGTTCAAATAGTAAACGAAATTAATGATGCAGAGGTAGAAACAGTTGAATAAAACAGACAGTCTTATATCAAAGCTTGAAGCAATGCTTTTTGCCGCCGGTGACCCGGTTGAGGCGTCAAAACTTGCCGAAGTGCTTGATATTGATATAGAATCAGTCACGAAAATGCTTGGCCATCTCGGCGCACTTTATGACGAGCGTGAGTCGGGACTGATGCTTATCAAAATTGATAATAAATATCAGCTTTGCACACGCGAGAAACACAGCGAGGAGGTTCGTAAGCTCCTTGAAATCAAAAAAAATACACCTCTCAGTAACGCCGCGTTCGAGGTTCTCGCGATTATTGCTTATAACAAGACAGTTACAAGGTCTTTCGTGGAGCAGGTCAGGGGCGTTGATTGCTCGGGTCCTATTTCTTCGCTCGTTCAAAAAGGCTTGATTGAGGAAAAGGGCAGGCTTGATTTGCCGGGCAGGCCGCTTATTTACGGCACTACGGATAGGTTTTTGCGTTGCTTTTCGCTCAATTCGCTTGATGATTTGCCCGAACTTCCGAAAACCGAAGAGGTCGAAAATATTGCCAAAGATGATTCGCAAACCTCATTGTTTGATGATGATAATAAAAAGGCAGACGATGTTAAAAACTCAATTTTAACGCCGAATGATAACAGTAAGGAGAAATAAATGAAAATATTTTTAATTGTTCTTGCAGTTATTGTTGTTATTTTTGCAATTATTTTGTCGCTTTCGGCAGAAGTTACGGTTGTTTTTGATAACGGCTGGCACACAAGGGTTAAAGTTTTGTTTATCGAAAAGGATATTCAGCTTTCAAAAGTGCTCTCATTCCTTGTTGCTCCCGAAAAAGCTGCTCAAGAGGTTTCGGCAGAGCACAAAGAGGAAAAGGAGAATAAGAACAAAAAGGATAAGCAAAAAAAAGCAGAACAGGCAGAAAAGCCGCAATCACCGCAGGGTGAGCAAGGCTCTGTCACTCCGCAAAATCCGCCCAAGAAAAACTTTATCGCTAAGATTTTTGATGATGACGGAATTGTCGGCATTATGCTTTTTGTTTCAAATCTGCTTCAAACCGCAAACTCTGCAGTTACAACTTTAATTAAAGGTTTGCATATTTACTCATTATATGTTAAAATGATTATCGGTGGCGGTGAAGCCGGCGACATCGGTCAAAAATACGGCGCAATATGTGGTATTTATTATCCGATAAAGGGCTTCATCTTAAATGGTATGAAGGTCGATCAGTATGACGATTACATAGTTCCCGATTTTATCGCACCCGCATCCGAATATGAGTTTCAGTTTATCGGCAGCATCAATGTTGCTCTTATTCTTAAGGTAGGACTCAAAGCGGGAGCCGTTTTTGTAACTAATTTAATTAAAAATAAATAATTCAATAAGGAGAATTTGATATGAAAGAAACCCCGGTTAATAAAATAATGGAAAGCACACTTGATAAAATGCGTGATATGGTTGACGTTTCAACTATTATCGGCGAGCCGGTTGTAACAGGCAATACAACACTTATTCCGGTATCAAAAGTTTCATACGGCTTCACATCAGGCGGAACAGACCTTCCGTCAAAGCAAAACGCAGAGCTTTTCGGCGGTGCAGGCGGCGGAGGCATTTCAATTACTCCGGTTGCATTCATAGTTATTGAAAACGGCAAGTGCAGAATGATGCAGATTAACAACTACACATCTTCGGCAGACCGCGCAATTGCAATGATTCCTGAACTTGTTGACAAGCTTACCGAGCTTATCACAGCTAAAAAAGACGAAGAGGCAAAGGACGCAACACCTGCCGAATAATATTAATATTTAACTTAATCACCTGCATATCTTATAGCAGGTGATTATTTTGTTAAAACGAATTTGTGCCTTTTTGCTTGTTCTTTTTCTTCCGATAACTGCGTTTGCGGCTCCGATTTCCGTCAGCGCGCAAAGTGCGATTGTGATAAATTCAGCCGATAACAGCGTGATTTATTCTAAAAATGCGTATTCATCTATGCCGATGGCGTCAACAACCAAAATTATGACCTGCGTTTTGGCGTGCGAAAGCACAAGGTTAAACGATGCCGTTGTTATTACGAACGAAATGCTTGCAGGAACAGAAGGCTCGCTGATTTATCTCAAACCGGACGATAAAATCACATTGTATGACCTTGCGGTAGCCGCAATGCTCGCTTCCGGCAATGACGCGGCAAATGCCGTCGCTTTCTGTCTGTCAGGCAGTATTGCTGATTTTGTCGCTTTGATGAATAAAAAGGCACGCTCAATCGGAATGAAAAACACATTTTTTGTCACTCCGTCGGGTCTTGATGAAAAAAATCATCATTCAACGGCTTACGATATGGCGCTTTTGGCGTCATATGCAATGAAAAACAGCTGCTTTTCAGAAATTTGCACATTGAAATCGGCACAAATCACAATCAACGGCAAAAAGCAAACGGTTTATAACCATAATAAACTGCTTTCAAACGATAATAGTTTTGTCGGAGTGAAAACAGGATTTACAGAAAAGGCTGGCAGATGCCTTGTCAGCGCATATAATTATAACGGCAATATGATAATCACAGTCACTCTAAATGCGCCCGATGATTGGCAGGATCATAAACGCCTCGTTGCCTTTGCGAAAAAGCAGTTCACAACAAAAAAGGACAATAAAACATTTGTGCTCGATGTTGTCGGCGCGCCTAAAAATACTGTTCAATGCGGATATGAATATAATGTCACCGTGTATAAAAATGTTGACATTCGCCTCTATTATTATCCGTTTGTCTATGCTCCGCTCAAATGCGGCGATACGGTCGGCGAGTGCAAAATTTATTCAAATAACAGATTAATAAAGACAGTTGATATAACAGTCAGGGAGAATATAAATTATGGCGAATAATAACGAAGTAAGATTACAAAAATTTATGGCAGAGCAAGGAGTTGCTTCGCGCAGAAAAAGCGAGGACCTCATCAGAGCCGGCAAGGTAAAGGTAAACGGCCATGTTGCTCAAATCGGTCAAAAAATTAACCCGAGAAAGGACCTTGTTACCGTCGGCAAGCAAAAGTTAACTAATGTTAAAAACAGAAAAATGATTTACATTATGCTCCATAAGCCGCGCGGATATGTCACCACCGTGTCAGACGAACTTGGCAGGAAAACGGTTATGGATCTCATTCCTGATGTAACGGAGCGTGTTTATCCGGTCGGCAGACTTGATAAGGACAGCGAGGGTCTTTTGCTTTTGACAAATGACGGAAGTTTTACAAATTGTATGACCCATCCGTCGCATAATTACGCAAAGGTCTATCGTGTAACCGTCAGACCGTCCGTCAGCGACGAAATACTTTACAATTTACGCAACGGTATCGAGATAGACGGCAGAATGACGGCTCCTGCAGAAGTAACCGTTATCACTACCGAGGAAAACAGAGTTGTGCTCGAGTTTATTCTTCACGAGGGCAGAAACAGGGAAATCCGCAAAATGTGCGAATCTCAAGGACTTGAGGTTGCAAGACTTAAGCGTGTTTCTGTCGGCTCATTAAAACTCGGAATGTTGCCGCAGGGCAAATATCGCGAGCTTTCGGAGCAAGAGGTAAAAAAACTTCTCCGTTCCGCCGGTCACGCATCGGAAAAATAATTTATTCATTTTCGGACGGACAAGGTGTTGCTGCTCTGATATTAAAAGCCAAACGCAACAGGTGATTATTTATGAGCGTAAATTTTTATGAGAATGTTGATGACGGCCTGTTGAAATTTGCTGTTATTATGACAAAAACAAACGGCAAATGGGTGTTTTGTAAGCATAAATTGAGGGACACTTGGGAAGTTCCGGGCGGTCATCGCGAGCCAAATGAAAATATTATTGATACGGCAAAGCGTGAACTTATTGAAGAAACAGGCGCTATAGATTTTAAGTTAAAGCCGATTTGTGCTTATTCTGTTGTTGATGATGACAGTGCAGAGAGAACAGAAACATTCGGTTTGTTATGCTATGCCGATGTGTATTCTTTCGGCAAAATCGACAGCGAGATTGAAAAAATTATCATTACCGATGAAATGCCTGCAAATTGGACTTACCCGACTATCCAGCCGCTCCTCTTTGAAAAAGTTCAAGAGTATTTAAAATAATTATATAGATAAATAGAAAATGCCAATACTTGCGTATTGGCATTTTTTGCACTGTTATTTTAATTTTGCCGCCTCATACGCAACACCTAAAAGTGCCGCGTCATTTCCTGATTTTGAGCGAACAATGTTAACATTCTTAAAGTTATCCATCAGCTTGCTGTAGATTTTTCTGTCAATCAAATCAATAATGTAGTCCTCGTTCATTATTCCGCCTCCGAGAACAATAAGCGGCGGATTGAAGGTGTAAATTATGTTGATTAGTCCGATTATGATTTCGTCAATCCACTTGTCAACCTCACTTCTGATCTCGGGCTTTTCAATGTTTTCCTTTTCAAAAATCTGAAATGCATCGAGCGGTTTGTCGCTGACTTTGTTAACATTACTGATAAGAGCCTTTGCCGACGCATAGCACTCATAGCATCCCTCGCCGCCGCATGTGCATTGTCTGCCGCCTGCATGAACAATCATATGTCCAAGCTCAGCTGCGGATGATGACGAGCCTTTGTATAATTTTCCGTTTAAGAAAATTGCACCGCCGATACCCGTTCCGTATGTCAGGCAAATGAAATCGTTTTCTCCTTTAGCTGCACCGAATTTTGCTTCGCCGAGAGCCGCAGCATTAACATCGTTTTCAACAAATGTCGGTATTTTCGTTTTGTTTTCAATCAGTTTTTTCACCATCATTCCCGTGTAGTAGGGAATATTGTCCGTTGAATAAACAACAATGCCGTTTTCGCTGTCAACCTGACCCGCTGTCGATATAGCAACTCTGTCAATGTCATCATAGCTTAAAATGATGTCGATTATTTTTTCAATAAGTGCCTGACCGCCTTTTTCGGCCTCGGTCGGGACTTTGTTTTTATCGCTCAAATTAAAATTTTCATCGCATATTGCGTACTTAATAAATGTTCCGCCGATGTCAAAAACTAAAATTCTCATTTGTTTTCCTCCAATGCCGAAACAAATCTTTTTGTAATGTCGCGCGGCCTTGTTATCGCCGTTCCGCAAACTGCCGAAAATGCGCCTGCGGCATAAACATTTTTCAAATCGTCGGGCGACCAAATTCCGCCCTCTGCTATAATCGGTGTGTTAAGCTCTGTACTGTATCGCTTGATAAGCTCGCAGTCGGGAAGTTTTCTGCCTTTTGTATACGGCGTGTAGCCGCTCATTGTTGTTCCGATTAAATCAAAGCCGAGCTTTTCGGCAAGCTGTCCTTCCTCAAAACATGATGTGTCAGCCATAAACAGTTGATTCGGATATTTCTTTCTCACCTCGGTGAAAAACTCTTCAAAAGATTTTCCGTCGGGACGAGGTCTGTTTGTTGCGTCGGTTGCAATAATATCGCATCCGATTTCAACAAGAGCGTCAACCTCTTTCATCGTCGGTGTGATATAAACATCGCTGTCGTGATATTCTTCTTTTATTATGCCGATAATCGGCAAATCAACACGCTCTCTTATCGCTTTAATATCAACAACGGTGTTTGCTCTTATTCCGACAGCGCCGCCGAGCATTGCCGCATATGCCATTTTTGACATTATGTAGCTGTCATAAAGCGGCTCCGTTTCCAAAGCTTGGCACGATACAATCAAACCGCCTTTTATTTCGGTTAGTATTTCTTCATTTGTCATTGCGATACCTTCTTGATATGTTATATATTGATGTTATTATATCAATAACTGATTAGAATTTCAATAATATATTGAAAACATCTCTGAAATGTGATATTATCTTTTTGGTGATGAAAATGTATAATTTAGAAAAATTTAAGGGCGTCTTTGTTGCATTAAATGCAATATATGATGACAAAGACAATGTAAATATTTCGGCAATGAAAGAACTTGTTAAAATCTATAAAACAAAGGGAGTAAGCGGTGTTTATGTCTGTGGCTCGACGGGCGAGGGCTTTTTGCTTTCCGTCGAGGAACGCAAGCAGGTCGCCGCTGCCGTTAAAGAGGCTGCAGGCGATGATTTTACCGTAATTGTTCATGTCGGATGCGCTTCCACCAAGGAGAGCATTGAACTTGCAAAACACGCCGAATCAATCGGTGCAGACGCTGCGTCGGCTGTTCCGAGCGTTTATTATCATCTGCCGCCGCAAAGCGTTGAAATGCACTGGAACGGTATTATAGATTCAACAAATCTGCCGTTTATTATCTATAACATTCCGCAACTTACCGGATTTAATCTGCCGTACGATTTGTTTAAAAAGATGGCGAAAAATCCAAAGGTTATAGGTATTAAAAATTCCGAAGAGCCGGTTTATAATATGGAGCGTTACAGAACTGCCGCAGGCGATGATTTCATCATTTTCAACGGCTCGGACGAGCAGTTTCTCGGTGGTCGCTTAATGGGCGCAAACGCAGGTATCGGCGGAACGTACGGCACTATGCCGGAGCTTTTTGTTGCACTCAATAATATGATTGATAATAACGAGATTGAAAAGGCGAAGGCATTGCAGTTTAAAATTAACGATGTCATTTTTGATTTGCTTTCGTGCGATTCACTTTACGGTGCCGCAAAGCAGGTTATCAAATGCCGATTCGGTGTTGATGCAGGTCAGCCGCGTAGCCCGTTTTTACCTGTTTACGATACAGAAAAAGTTAAATTAATCGCAGACAAAATTGAAAGATATGTTGGTGAATTAGATGAGCGATGAGAAAGATAAAATCAAAATTACAATTCCGGAATACAGCGGTGAGGAGTTCGCACCGGACGCAGCTCCCTCAAATGAGCCTGCCGCTCCCGTTGAGGAGATAAAAAAAGCGGAAAAGATTTTGACAGATAATGACGAAATCGCCGCTTTTAATAAGGAAGTTCTCGGCGAACTTGAGCCTCCGCTTGTTGTACATAAAAAGAGCGATACCTCATATGATAACAACAATAATTCCGTTCTTGAAATGAACGACACTCATATCGACGATAATAAGCCAACACTTACAAGACACAGATTTAAAAAAGATGATAAGAAAAAAGGCAAGGGCGTAGTTGTCGTAATTTTTATCGCCGTAGTTGTAGTTGCTGTTTTTGCTGCACTGTATTTTACAGGTAATATTCCACTTAACAACAGTAAGAGCAATTCACAGAGTTCCTCGCAAACAAGCGAAACAACCACATCACTCCAACAAAAATATGCCGGCACAATTGTTGTCAAAGGAATGTATATTTTTGTTGACGGTACAGAGGTTGACGGTATTCAAGGTCTTACCGAATCGCTTAAATATCTTGATAAAAGCACTACCGCTTATAAAATCATAATCGAGGGCACTCAAAATTCATATGAAAGCAGTTACTACAACAGCGATATTTTAGGTTGCCTTACTCAACTCGGATTTTATGGTGACGATACAAAGGTTGAACATGTTGACTCCACCGGTTTAATGTCAAAGGATGAGATTGAAAAAAGTTCTGCACAAGCATCAAGCGAGCAAGCGATGCAATCTCAATCACAACAGCAAACTCAAAATGCACAATGATTTTATGATACAAATAGGCATCGCCGATACTTTGCGCAAAAAGGTGTCGGCAATGTTTGATACTAAATATCTAAAAATCAATAATCTTACCGAGAGATGCAAGGCAAATGGTTTTGCATCTCTTTGTGCTGTCGGCGATTTGATGCGCCTTGCCGTTTGTGTTGATTATGCACAAAAATACACCTTGCCTTTTTATGAAAAAAAGGGAATACCGTTGTCCGTTTTTTACGATACAATGGCTGATATTTCCGTTTGGTGTGAAAATAATGATAATAAGGGACTGAAAAATTATAATTGGCTCAAAAATCATTTAAAAGGCGAACTTTTCAAAGTCGGCAGACTGCAATATCAGTTTTATAAATGCGACAACCTGACATTTTACTATAAAAAATTGCCGGTTTCATACGGCGACAATGCCGTGTTTGTTCATATTCCGCAGGGTGAAAAACTTGATTTTAACGCCTGCAAAGCCTCACTTGTTGATTCAAAAGAGTTTTTTAAACAATATTTCCCGGATTATAAATTCAATTATTTTATATGCGAGAGCTGGCTGCTTTACGGCTCAAATGGCGAATTTATGAGCGAAAACTCAAATATTGTCAAATTTCAGTCGCTGTTTAATATTGCTTACAGTGAAAAGGACGATTCGCAGGGAATAGAGCGAATTTTCGGCAAACGAAGATTGCTTGTGTCGCAATATCCCGAGGATACAACACTCCGCAGGCAGGCAAAGGCATATATGCAACGCGGCGGCAAACTCGGTATAGGAGTCGGATATATCAAAAAACAGTATTAGGAGTAGTTATGATATTTTTTAATAAATATAAAATTGACTTGGACATTTCGCGCTACGATGCATTAAAATTGCTTTTGGATAATTTCCATCAGCTTGGCAGTGATTCCGATTTTGACAAATTGTTTTACGGCACCTGCGAAAACGGTGTGTTCCATTTCAAAGCAAAGCGGCCTACCGCGGCAACATATACTTATGTTCCGTCTTGCATGCTTTCAATAGACGAGGGCGAGGGCGGTAAAGCCGTGCTCAATATAAAATCAAGTGCTGTTATGCTCCTGATAATGTTTATTATGGCGATTATCACAGCGATTTTGTTCGGTATGATGTTTGCTCTGATGTATAATGCAAGGTTCTTCATCGGCGTTGCCGTGTCACTTGTTATTGCATTTTTAATCGCGTTTATAAGTTGCAAACAGCAAATCAAAATCAAAAAAATGTTATCATCTCTTTATTCGCTTGATTAATTCTGTATAAAAAAACGCCGTCGGCTCTGTTGCCGACGGCATTTTTTATGTATTGATATTAGTCATTTGTGTTATTGTTTAATTGTTCTTGTTGAAGCCTTTCTTGCTCTGCAAGTCTGTCAGCACGAATGTCTGCAAGTTCAACAGTCATTTGGTCAAGCATTTTGCCGTGAATCGGATAAAGGATAAATGAAAGTCCGTAAAATCCTCTTGCGATAGCAGGGAGAATACAGAAAATTGCCCAAATACCCTCAAGCATACTTGGGTCGGTTTGTGGAATTGCGTTGCCGAGCGAGTCGGTAAGCGGTACATAGTTAATCCATGTAAGTACCATACCGGAAAGCCAGCCTGTAACCGATGTTGCAAGCTTTGTAAAATAGCCTTGAACGGTTGTTACAAGTGCCTCGTTTCTCATACCGTGCTTCCATTCCATCCAGTCGAATGTTTCCGCGCAAAGCATAGGTCCTACAACTTGGATAATCTTGTTGGGAAGTCCGCAGATTGTGAGGCCGAAAATTACAAATGCAAGGTTTGCAATTTTGTGATCTTCAAATGTTTGTCCGAACGGATGATAGCCGATGAAGAATAATGTCATATAAGCAACACCGCCGAATACACCGGCTACAATCGCTGTTACACGGGTTCCAAGCTTTTTAACCATTTTTGCCGCAAGCGGAACCATTAGATAGTTCGGGATACCGGTGAAAAGTCCGCAAACTGTTTGGTTGAGAAGAGAGCCGGTATTGTTGAGCCAGAAATAAGATTCCGACGAGCCACCAACGGATTTGAATGAGTTGAAGAAGTCGCCTAAAATGATGGTGAAAAGCGGTCTGTTTGTGAAAATCTGCTTTATTGATTCAAAAACGGATGTTTCGTTCATTTCTTCACGGCTCATAAGAGGAACTCTTTCACGAATATTAAAAAAGCCGAAAATTGCGAAGCAAGCGGCAAGTGCAAGCATAAAATAGGCAAATCCGCTGTAAACGCTTTTCATTGTAATGCTTTTGTTTAATTTCGGAAGCAATGTTACAAGAACCGGAACAAGTGACGGCAACCATGTGCCGAAAAGTTCAAAGAACTTAGTTGTTGTTATAAGATTATTTCTTTCGTTTGAGTTTGGCGTGATATTGTATATCATAAGACCCCAAGCGCCGAAATAACTCATGCCCAAGCCGTAAACGATTATGGCAATAAGCGCCCATACTGTTTTAGCTGTTGAACTGAATCCTGTAGGAGCTGTGAACATCATATATCCGCCGACAAGCCACAAGGGCAGGGGCACAATAAAGAAAGGTCTGATTCTGCCCCAACGGGTTCTTGTTCTGTCGATGATAAGACCGGAGATTGTATCATCAACAGCGTCATAAATTGACGCAAACAGGTTGATATTAGCGTAAACCGTTGTATTCAGTTTTAAAAACTGAATCATAAAGAATTCTTTAAATGCGTCAACAAACTGGCTAAGGTTTTTCTGACCGAAATTTACAAGCACATATGCTGCAATTTCTTTCGGTGTTAAATAACGCTTTGTAGTATACTCCAATTTGTCAAGTTCGGCTTGCTCCTCGGCAGTTATTTCTTCAACTACTTCTGCCAAATGTATCCCTCATTTCGTAGTGTATTTTGAATAATTGTAAAGTCACGGAAAAATCCCGACCGAATAATTAACATACCTATATTATCATAGCGCGTTTTGTAAATCAACACTTTTTTGTATAAATTATTAATTAATATATTTATTACAATATTTTATACATTTTTGTTGACATTCAATATAAAACAATATAAAATAGTTAGGAAACAAATCTCAAAGGGGTGTAGTTATGGCATCTACCTGTCCTAATTGCGGTAAAAAGTTAAAATTTTACAATATTAAAGCCGAGTGCTCACAGTGCGGAGTAAGTATCCCGAATTTCAACTGGGAGGCAAGACTTGAGGAAGATAATATCAAAGCCGAGGAAAAGTTTCAAACCTTCTACGGCAACCTTAATCGTATTGCCTATTCATTGTGGGGTACAAAACTTAGAATTGTGAGAATTATTCTTTCATTTATCCCTGCTGTCGGCTTTATTCTTCCGTGGGCATCTCTCAAAAGTGATGCTTCAAGCGTGAATTTTGATATTATCGGAGTTTTTACCGACGGTTTTTCAATGATAGACCTTTTTAAAAGCTTTTTCGGCAATGCAGGTCTATATTTTACAAATATGGGTTATGAGAATTATTCGGGTCCCATTACATACACAATGCTTTCAATGCTGTTTATGGTTTTGTCGGCATTACTGATTGTTATAGCATTTTTCCTTATTATATTTACATTCAAACATTCAAAAACAAAGGCAATGTTTGTGTTTGATGTATTAAGTGTTTTATCTGCAATAGTCAGCGCGATTTTGTTCACTGTCGGTGTGAAGTCAGCCTCGGGCTATCAGGGATTCAATTTCGGCGATATGGCAATGTATAACGCAAGCGGCTCTGTCCAATGGGGATTTTTCGTTGCTCTTGCACTTCTTCTTGTTGCATCCGGTATCAATCTTGCCGTTGCTCTTGCTCCTGCAAAGAGCGATGAAACTCTTGAGGAAGAAAGACTTGCGCGCAAGGCTGTTAAGGATGAAAAAGAGCGTCAGGCAGCCATTAAGCGTGAAAAAGAACGCGAAGAGGCAGAGAAGAAAGCAGCTGAGGAGCAGGCAGAAAAAGTTGCTAAGGCAAGAGCAAATCTTGAAGCAGCCAAAGCTAAAAAGAAAAAATAAAATCTATATTTCGGCTTTTCTGCCGTAAACGGAGTGATATGATGTCAGAAATTAAGGACAATAAAGACAACTTTGAAAATACCGCTTTCGATACAGAGGTTGAAAACCTTTTTGACGAGCCGGATGCCTCTCCGGAGGAGGTCCGTGACGCTGTATTGGAAAGCATGGATAAAACAAAGAAAAGAGTTAAAACCGCAAAAAAAATCGGCATAGCAATTGCCGTTGTTTTGCTTGCTTTTATCATCGGTCTCATTGTTATATCAGCGAGCGATTCTGTTAAAAATTCCCTTGTTACCGCTATGATGCCTAAATCAATTACAGCCGGTCAAACGAGTAACGACAAAGTTTTCTATGTCGAGAAAAACGATGAGTACGATAAAGATAAGGACGAGCCTATTGACGCTTGGAAATTTTATTATATCGGCGGCGATGACGGTAAAACAAAGCAGTATCTTGACAAGGGCAACTATACAAGCCATGTCGGAGCAGAAACACAAAGTGTTGCTGCAGGATTTTTCCTAAAAGCAAACGAAAAATACGATGTTGTTAAAAATGTTTTAAAAGTAATTGTTGCAATTTTTGTTATTGCACTTATTGCATTTTTGATTTGGGTTTGGTATCTTGTTTTTTGTCTTCGTGAGGATAAGAAAAAGCTCGCAAAGCTTGACTTTGATTCAGAGTCTCAACAGTCATTTGCAGATGACGAACAACCAAAACGAAAAAAGTTAAAGAAGTCTAAAAAGAACAGATAATAATTAACAAAAACATTATAATTGAGCAAACACCGGCAGGTTCGCCTGTGTTTGTTCTTTTTTTAAAAATCAGGGTGATTTTATGGATTACAAAATGCTCCTTTCGCCGGCAAAAATCGGCAATCTTGAGTTGAAAAACAGAGTCGTTATGGCTCCGATGTGTATGGGCTTCGGTCAGTTCAACGGAAAAGTTACTCCCACTATGGAGGATTATTATGTTGAACGCGCAAAGGGCGGTGTCGGCTTGATTATCACGGAAATAACGCGCGTAAACGATATGACCGGAGCATCGTCATTCGGTCAGCTTGCGCTCTCACATGATTATCAAATTGAACCGCTTAAAAGAATGGTTGACCGTGTCCATTCTTACGGCACAAAAATTATGGTTGAACTGCATCACCCGGGCCGTCAAAATCTTGGCTTGATGATAGGCACCGTTCCGCTTTCCGCAGTATGCGACAAACTCATGGGCAGTGCTTATGCAAAACTCCTTACTGGCGCCGTTATTCCTCCCGGAAGAAAACTTCAGGATAACGATATTGTCCCTCGCGTAATTGCGCCGAGCAAGTGCGAAAAATCAAAAATGGCAGAAAGTGTCAACCGCGGTATTTCAAAAGCGGGTATAAAACACCTTGTAAATCAATTTGTCAGCGGTGCTGTACGCGCCAAAAAGGCAGGTTGTGACGGCGTAGAACTTCACGCCGCACACGGATATTTGATTCAGCAGTTTTTGTCACCGAATACAAATAAACGCCATGACGAATACGGCGGCTCGCTTGAAAATCGTATGCGCTTTTTGCTTGAAATTATCGACGGTATCCGCCTTGCGTGCGGCAGTGATTTCCCGATTCTTGTTCGTCTTTCTGTCGACGAAATGTATGATAAAATTGGCAAAAAGGGAAAGGGCTACAATCTCGAAGAGGGATTGAAAATGGCGAAAATCCTCAGCGATAGAAAAATTGATGCCATTGATGTTTCCTCCGCCTGCTACGATACTTTCAATTATTGGCTTGAGCCAACAACATTTACTCCCGGCTGGAGAAAGTATCTTGCCGCAGAGGTTAAAAAGGTTGTTGATATTCCTGTTCTCGCCGCTAATCTTATCCGTTCGCCCGAACAGGCTGAAAAACAGCTCGAGGAAGGCACACAAGACTTTGTTTCGCTCGGCAGACCCCTTATTGCCGACCCTCATTGGGTTGAAAAGGTCGAGCAAGGCAAGGAGAACACAATTAAACGCTGTATTTGTTGCCTCTATTGTTTTGAAAGCATGGAGGAAAATGCATATAAATACACCCACGGCAAATGTTCGGTCAATCCGTTTGTCGGCAGGGAAAGCCAAATTCTTGACAGAAACGGCAGGGGAGATAAGGTCGTTATCATCGGCGCAGGCGTTTCGGGCTTGACAGCGGCAGAACTCCTTTCAAAAAGAGGCTTTGATGTCACTGTGCTTGAAAAGGAAGCACAGCCGGGCGGTCAAATCAACCTTGCAAAAATGCCGCCGAACAAGGAAAAACTTGCTTGGTGCGTTGAAGATTTAATAACAAACGCTAAAATTGCAGGCGCTGAAATCGAGTATTACACAACAGCGCTTAAAAGCAGAATTGAGCAGTATTCACCAAAATATGTCATTTGTGCAACAGGTGCAAATGCCGTATTTCCAAATGCGTTTAAGGGCGATAATGTTTGCACTGTTACGGAAATACTCAACGGCACCGTTAAACTTGAGAACAAAAATGTTGCCGTTATCGGCTCGGGTATGACAGGGCTTGAAACTTCCGAGCTGCTTTGTGCTCAGGGCAATAAGGTAACAATTGTTGAGATGGCTGATGCAATCGCTCCGGGTGCATATTTCCAGCATGTTGATGATGCAATACCGAAACTTAAAGCGGCAGACACTACCTTTTTAACAAGCAGTAAACTTGTTAAAATTAATCCGAATGGTATTGAAATCGAAAATACAAAATCGGGTGCAACAAGCAGTATTGCTGTAGATTTTGTTGTGCTTTCAATGGGTTGTCGCCCCGATACATCGCTTTATGATGAACTTATTAATACTAAAGACAGAGATTATAAGGTCTACAAAATCGGCGATTGCGTCAAGGTTGGCAGAATAGCCAATGCTACCGAATCGGCATATCAGCTTGCAATAAAATTGAACAGGTAGAATAAAAACCGTTTGTCATTGACAAACGGTTTTTTCATATTGCGTTATTTCTGCAATTGCTCCAAATATTCTTTGAATATCAGTAAATTATCAAATCTTTTGAATAAGAGTTTTTCAATTTCAGGCTCCGCCTCATATAAGTCGGGCACCATTATTACCTTGCATCCTGCGGCGGATGCCGATTGAAGTCCTGTTTTTGAATCCTCGATTGCATAGCAGTCGCTCGGGCTTTCTCCAAGTTCCTTGCACGCCGTCAAATAAATGTCCGGCTCCGGTTTTGATTTCGACACCATGTCGCCGCATATTATTTTGTCAAAATATTTTTCAACGCCCGTATCTCTCAAGTGCTGTAAAACAACGTCACGGCTGTTTGACGACGCAACGGCGATTTTAAATCCGTTGCTTTTCAAATATTCAAGCAGTTCGTACAGTCCTTTTTTTACGGGAATACCGTTTTCCTTGTAATATTTATCAAGAAAAATCGAATAATATCTTTGAAAATCATCGTTAACAAATTTATCACCGAAATCGTTTTTGAAAATTTTGACCGATTCTTCCGTCGTGCGGCCCATGGTTTTAAAAACCATATATCCGACTTTGCCGATGCCCATTTGCTCGCCAATCCAATCCCATGCTTTGATTGCAAGGCGTTCGGTGTCAAACATAACACCGTCCATATCAAAAACTACTGCATTCATTATAAAATGATTAACTCCTTTGTAATCGTGCTCAAATTTTCTCTTCCGCGCGGCGAAATATAGCAAACATCTTCAATTCTTATGCCAAATTTGTCGGGAATGTAAATGCCCGGCTCAACTGATGTCACATTGCCGACTTCGTATGTATCTTTGCTTCGCGGCGAGCCGTTAAAGCCCTCGTGTATTTCCAAGCCGACGCCGTGACCGAGGCTGTGGCGAAAATATTTCGCCATATCCTTTTCGTTCAAAACATCGTATGCGGCTTTGTAGAAATCACTGCATTTTGCTCCTGCATTAAGCGCCTTAATTCCGGCAAGCTGTGCTTTCTTTACAAGGTCATAGCATTCCCTCATTTCATCGGTTGCACTGCCGACCGCCACCGTCCTCGTCATATCCGAGTGGTATCCCTTGTATGTTGCACCGAAATCAAAGAGGACAAAATCTCCGCTTTCAATCTTTTTAAGGCTCGGTACGCCGTGTGGCATAGATGTGTGCGCACCTGTCAACAGAATTGTGTCAAACGATACTCCGTCGGAGCCTTCCTTTGCCATCAAATAGTCAAAATACGCTGCAAGCTCCTTTTCTGTTTTGCCGACCTCAATGTGGTTTAGCAGTTCCAAAAATGCTTTTTCTGCTATTGCGTTTGCCTTTTTCATCAATACAATTTCGTCGGCGCTTTTTCTGTTTCTCTCACGCATCAGTCTGTCATCGAGCGGCAAAAATTCACACTCGGGCAGTATCTTTTTAAAACTTTCGTATCTTGCAAGCGAAATTGTTTTGTTTTCAAAAACAACGCTTTTCGCTTTGTGCTCGTTTATTATGTCACGCAGTGTTTCGTTAAAATTCTTTTGGATTTCAATTACAGTCAGCGCCGATTCCTTTGCGTGCTCCTGCGCCGTTTGTGTATATCGCGAATCCACTATATGAAAACCGTCGCCGTTTTTGAATACGGCAACAATGCCTTCGCTCGGTGAAAAGCCGCATAAATAGTGCATATTCGCCTCGTCGCAAAGCACAATTGCGTCAGCGCTTGATTCGTTAATTATTTTTATGCATTTTTCGATATTATTCATTTTCATCACCCGAATATATTATATTATAATTTGTGTGTATTTTCAATCAATAAATCTTTGACAAACGCATTTATCTATGGTAATATATTCAAGCAAAAAGAATATGCGGATGTGGCGGAATTGGCAGACGCGCAGGTCTCAGACTCCTGTGGATATTGCTTCCTTGTGGGTTCAAGTCCCATCGTCCGCACCAATAAAAGAGCAGTGATTTTAAGGTCACTGCTCTTTTATTCTTCTCGATGGGATTTGAAACGAACTCCATATGGCTCACGGATGAAACCGTTTGGAGAAATGTCCGGTGGACCTTTTGATAGTTGAGAAGAAAGTCCTATCGTCCGCACGAAAAAAAGAGTATCGGTTGATACTCTTTTTTCTTATGCACTAATATTCAATTAACTGCTGATATTAAAGTTTAACCTCTTGCGGAATGCCGCCGTTTTCTCTTGAATTGTCTGCAAGATAAACGCAAAGGTGACCTGCAACGCTGTCAAATATTGATGTGCAGGCAAGGCTCGGTTTTTCGCCGCGGATGAATTTAACAAAATCAGCCGCAAGTCTTTCGTCACCGCCGCCGTGTCCGCCGTAAGCGCCGACCATATCGCCGGTAACTTTCAAATCAACCTCTTCAACATCACATTCCTCGTGGTGTGCCTCGGGTGACGGGTCGATTTTCAAAACGGTGAACTTCGATTCCTCAAAGTTGCCGAAAATCTCGCCCTTTGTGCCTATGATATGAATATCTCTTCTCGGCTCTGCGGAACCGCCTATCATATTGAGTGTTCCGGTTGCACCCGATGCGAAATTAATCAATACCGATTGATGGTCTACAACATCATTATCGCATTTATAAATGCATCTTGCATACGGACTGTCGCTCTTCATAAGCTCGATTTTGTCCTCGATTGTCGGGTTTTCCTTGCCCTCAAGCGCATCCCAAACATAAAATGCCCATCTGTCCGGGTGGTCTATGTATAATCTTTTTGTCGAGTAAACGCATGTGTCAACATAAGGGCAGTCTTTCATACAAATTGTGCCTGCGCCCTCCGGTGCATTTTCGGGCTTAAATTGAAATTTGCTTCCGAATGATGCGATTTGAGTCGGCTTTGTTGCGCTCATCATCCACATCATAATGTCCATATCGTGGCACGATTTTGCAAGAAGCATAGAAGTGTGGCACTTTTTGCTGTTTGCCCATTTTCCTCTTACATATGAGGTTGAAAGATGGTGATATGAAACATGCTCTGTTTGCTGAATGTTGATAATGTCGCCGATTTCGCCGTTATAAACTCTTTCCTTGATTGCATAATAAAACGGAGTATATCTCAAAACATGGCAAATCATAACTTTTGAGTCGTTCTTTTTTGCGCAGTCAACAATCTCTCGCATTTCCTGTTCGTTAGGAGCAAACGGTTTTTCAAGCAGCATATCATATCCTGCGTTCAAAAGCGGAACTGCCGTTTCAAGGTGTTGTTCGTCCATTGTTCCGTTGATTACAGTATCTGCGAGTTTTCCTTTTTTTGCAAGTTCTTCTGCGTTTTCAAAGCACATATCCTCGCCAAAGCCGAATTCGTCCATAGCCTTTTTGCGCCTTATCGGATTTGGGTCGGCAACGCCTACGATTTTAAGCATTTCGGGATTTGTTTTTGCAAGTTTACTGTAAACAAAACTTCTGTGTCCTGCTCCGACAATTATAGCTGTAACAGGTTTCTGTTCCATCTTTATTCACTCCTAAAATAAAATTCGCAATCATTATATCACACCTGCGGCATATTTCAATAGCAAATTGCCGATTAATTGAACATATTCTTGACTATATATTTTTTTGTTATATAATATTTACATTATTTATATATTTTTCGGAGATAGTATGAAAAAACTGCTTGTTTATTTAAAAAATTATAAAAAAGAGTCCGTTTTGGCTCCGCTGTTTAAAATGCTTGAGGCAACATTCGAGCTTATTGTTCCGCTTGTTGTTGCGTCAATTATTGATAACGGAATTAAAAACGGCGATTTGAATCTTGTTATCAGAAAGGCGGGCACGCTTGTTCTTCTTGCCGTTGTCGGTATGATTGCGGCTATTACTGCGCAATATTTCGCCGCAAAGGCGGCAACGGGTTTTGCAACCGAAGTGCGCCACTCGCTTTTTGAAAAAATTCAGTCGTTTTCATTTACGGAGCTTGATAATATCGGCACCTCGACGCTTATCACAAGAATGACAAACGATGTCAATCAGGCACAAAGCGGCGTTAATATGGTTTTGCGCCTTTTCCTGCGCTCACCGTTCATAGTTGTCGGTGCGTTTGTTATGGCTATGAGCATTGATTTTAAGGCAGGCCTTATTTTCTTGCTCGTTATTGCCGTTTTAAGCGCAGTTGTCGCAACGATTATGAAAGTAACAGTTCCGATGTATCGCGATGTTCAAAATACTCTCGACAGTGTTACATTGATGACAAGGGAAAATCTGACCGGCGCAAGGGTAATCCGTGCTTTTACAGAAGAGGAGCAGGAATATTCACGATTCAGCAAGAAAAATAATCTTCTTGCTCATTTTCAGCGTGCAGTTGGCAGAATTTCAGCCCTTATGAATCCGATAACATATATAATTATCAATTTAGGCATTGTGCTTTTGATTTATTACGGCGCATTGTCTGTCAACAGTGGCTCACTCTCACAGGGTCAGGTTGTTGCACTTTATAACTATATGAGTCAAATCCTTGTCGAGCTTATAAAGTTTGCAAATCTTATTGTCACAATTTCAAAGGCTTTTGCATCCGGCTCAAGAATTGCTACCGTGCTTGATATTGATTCTACATTGCAGTCAACCGATGATAAAACTGTTTATGACAGCCATTCTGTTGCGTTTGACAATGTTTCTCTTAAATATCACGGCGCAGGTGACGAGAGCCTTACTGATATCAGCTTTTTTGCAGATAAAGGCGATGTAATAGGTATCATCGGCTCAACCGGTAGCGGCAAATCGTCGCTTGTTAACTTGATTGCGCATTATTACGATGCAACCAAAGGCAAGGTTACGGTTAACGGCAGAGATGTCAAATCGTACGACAAAACAGAGCTTCGCTCGAATATCGGCTTTGTTATGCAAAAGGCAGTTCTTTTTGCGGGAACGGTGCGCGATAACATTAAATGGGGCAAGCAGAATGCAACCGATGACGAAATCAATGAGGCTCTTAAGATTGCACAGGTTTATGACACAGTTTATGATAAGGATGGTCTTGATACGGTAGTAGAACAGGGCGGTGCCAACTTTTCGGGCGGTCAAAAACAGCGCCTTTCAATTGCGCGTGCCGTTGTGTCAAAGCCGGATATTATTGTTCTTGATGACAGTGCGTCTGCGCTTGACTTCGCAACCGAAAAGGATTTGCGTGAGGCGATATTGTCGCTTGATTATAAACCGACACTGTTTATAGTTTCGCAGCGTTGCTCGTCAATTTTGAGCGCAGATAAAATCATTGTGCTTGATGACGGCAAATGCATTGCCTCGGGCACCAATGAGCAGCTCCTCAAATCTTGTGAGGTTTACAGAGAAATTTATTCCTCCCAATTTACGATTAAGGAGGCAGAATAATGAACAGCAAGCAGGTATTGAAAAGAGTATTCAATTATGTCGGCAGATATAAAATATATCTGTTTTTGTCGATGGCTCTTGCCGTTGTCAGTGTTGCAGGCACACTTTATGTTCCTGTTTTAATCGGTAATATTATCGACTTTATTGTTGACAAGGGATTTGTCAATTTCGATAAAATCATTCCCGTTCTCATTCAGGTTTGCATTATCATAGGCGTTGTTGCGCTTGCGCAGTGGCTCATGAATGTTTGCAACAACAAAATAACTTTTAATGTTATTCGCGATATGAGGGACAGAGCGTTTACTAAAATTGAAACGCTACCCGTGTCATATCTCGATTCTCACCCGACCGGTGAGATAGTTTCGCGTGTTATTGCCGATGTTGACCAATTCGCAGACGGTCTTTTGATGGGCTTTACCCAGTTTTTCACGGGTATAGTTACCATTCTCGGTACACTCGGCTTTATGCTTTCAATCAATGTTTGGATTACTCTTGTAGTAGTTGTTGCAACTCCGCTTTCGTTTGTAATTTCAAACTTTATCGCTAAAAGGACATACAAAATGTTTTCTCTCCAAAGTGAAACCAGGGGAGAACAAACTTCGTTCATCGACGAAATGATAGGCAACCAAAAGGTTGTTGACGCATATTCTCACGCAGAGCAGAATATGCAAAAATTCGATGAAATTAACGGCAGACTCAAGGAGTATTCGTTAAAGGCTGTTTTCTTTTCGTCAATCACAAATCCGGCTACAAGATTTGTAAACAGTATAGTTTATGCCGCAGTTGCGCTTTTCGGCGCAATTCTTGCCGTTAAAACACAGCAGCAGGCTATTACGGTCGGTGTTTTGACCTGCTTTCTTTCTTATGCCAACCAATATACAAAACCGTTTAACGAAATTAGCGGTGTTGTTACCGAACTTCAAAACGCCATTGCGTGCGCAGGCAGACTTTTTGAACTCCTTGAGGAAGAAAGCGTTCCTGCCGATAAGAAAGGTGCAATCGAAATTAAAAATGTTGACGGCAAACTCGAGCTGTCACATATCAATTTTTCATATATTGCCAATAAAAAGCTTATAGAGGACTTTAATCTTTCTGTTAAGTCGGGACAGCGTGTTGCGATTGTCGGACCTACCGGTTGCGGTAAAACAACGCTCATCAATCTCCTTATGCGTTTTTATGACCCCAACAGCGGCTCAATTTTAATCGACGGACATGATTATAACGATGTCACAAGAAAATCACTGCGTGAAAACTTCGGTATGGTTTTGCAGGATACATGGCTTAAAGCAGGCACAATCCGCGATAATTTGATTATGGGCGCGCCCGACGCAACTGATGAAGAAATTATCGACGCTGCCAAAAAGGCACATTCTCATTCATTTATTAAGCGTCTGCCCGACGGCTACGATACAATTATCGGCGAGGACGGCGGCTCTCTTTCTCAAGGTCAAAAACAACTTTTGTGTATTACCCGTCTTATGCTTTGTAAGCCGCCCATGCTTATTCTTGACGAGGCAACCTCCTCAATTGATACAAGAACGGAAATCCGTATTCAAAAGGCGTTTAACACCTTGATGCAGGGCAGAACAACGTTTATCGTTGCCCACAGACTTGCCACAATCAAAGAGGCGGATATTATTCTTGTTATGAACAACGGCAATATCATCGAGCAGGGAACACATAACGAACTTCTTGCGAAAAAAGGCTTTTATTTTAATCTCTATAATTCGCAGTTTGTAACCGATAATAATTAACATTTATTTTACATTTTTTAACCCCTTTCTCGGTTGACTTACGGTGCGCTTTGTGTTAGCATAAACACAGTATAAATATTATAAACATTGAGAAAGCGTGATTTGTGCATGAAAAAAATAGTTGATTTACCGCACAATAAAAAAATGATTGCCGTTGTCGGCGCAACCTCTGCGTTTTTCATTATTTTGGCAGTTGTGATATTTTGCTGTGTTTCCGGCGGTTCACCCGAAAAGGTAGCAACAAAATATGCCGATAATATGAATAATGGTAATGCGTCAAAGGCAATTTCATATTTGGCTGTTGATTATGAGGATTGCATCAACGATGCATTGAGCGATGAAAATGTTAACGAAATCGTCAAGCAAAACGGCTCGGGCAAGGAATATACCGCTAAAGATTATTTTGCGGAAATAGGCACTGCCTTCGGTAATCCATCTGCAAAAAATTCAGATGATGTCTACAAAGCTTTTTTGAATTCCTATTCACAGCAGTATAAAGGCAATTTAAAGAATTTTGAAATTGTCGATTCAACCGACATTTCGACCGATTCCGATGAGGTGAAATCTGCCGTTGAAGGCTCGCAAAGGCTTGTTAAGGCGTTTTATACCGAAAAACTTGATACAACTAAGTATTTTAATTCGTCTAAGGTCAAAAAAGCGGTTAAACTCAATGTGCGTTACGTTAAAAACGAAAAGGTGCAAAATTCCGTTTGGATTGTTGTTAAAATGGGCACAAGCTGGAAAATCCTTTCAGTAAATTAAAGCCAAAATATATTAAACGCCTGTCACAAGTGACAGGCGTTTTTATTGTGTGTATTCATTTATTTATATATTCCTATTTCAAAAACCGATCTTCCTTTTTTTGTTTCTTTGATTTTTTCGCCGAAAACAAATTTGCCGAAACCTCTGACGGATACAATGTCGCCGCTTTTCAGAATCAGCGATTCCTTGTATGCCGCCTTTGAATTTATAAAAACTTTTTCCTGATTGACAAGCTGTGTCGCTTGGTTGCGCGACAGTTTGAATACCGCGCAGATAACTGCATCAACTCTTTGCGACGAAATAATAAATTCTTCGCTTTCGGGTTTTTTGTTTGCAACCTCCGGCGTGCTATCGAGTATTTCGCATTTTACCGTTGTGTGCTTTATTCTGTCGCAACTTTCGCAAATGTACTGGGCAATATTGCTCAAGCAAAACAAATATGCCGTATTGTCCGATATTACAATGTCACCGAGTGTGCTCCTGTTAATACCCAAATTCATCAGTGAGCCTAAAAAATCTCTGTGATTCAGCTCATCTGCAAACTTTTGCCTGACGGGTGCTATTTTTATGCATTTTATGGGGTAATTGCTTTTGTCATGTTCATATCCGAATCCTGCTACGCATCTGTCGGCATTGTCGTATCCTCCGTAAAGCTCGCAGTTTGAAAACGCGTCCGATTTCTTCAACTCGCTTATCTCGTTTAAGTTTAAAAAATCGGAATAGGTATTGTATCCTTTTTCATATGCTCTGAGCGAAAGTTCATTCATTCGCTTTTGCAGCATTTTATCATCATTCATTTTCTATGCTCAATACGGTTAATTCCTTGCCCTCCACCTTGAATTTAATCTCTCGGTGTGCAAATTTAAAGCCGTATATCCTTTCGTTTTCTCTGTCATAAGCAGGGCGGGGGTCGTTTGACAAAATTTCTTTCAGTACCTCCGCCTTTTGCGGTGCGATTTTGCTTAATGTTCCCTCGGTAAATTTGACATTCAGTGTGTAAAACTCCGTCTTGTCGACAAATCCGCAGACTGCGTCGGTATGGCTGTCGGTGTAGGCGATATACGGCTTGATGTCATATATCGGCGTTTCGTTTATCAAATCCGCGCCGGAAACAATCAGTATCGGCTTGCCGCCGTTATACTCGATTTTTTCAAGCCTTACACTTGACAATCCCAAATTGTTCGGTCTGAAAGGCGAACGGCTTGCAAAAACTCCGACGCGTTCGTTTCCGCCGAGTCGGGGAGGGCGCACTGTTAAATTTTGTTTGTCCTTAATGTTTTTGCTGAATCCCCAAATCAGCCACAGGTGGCTGAATCCGTCAATTCCTCTTATTGCGTTTTCGTCGGCAAATTCATTTTCAAATACTATTTGTGACATTATTTTGTCGGCTATTCCGCTTTGGCGCGGCACAGCAAACTTGCTGTCATAGTCATTTTTTATTATCGCAATCGGTTTAATTTCCATTTTGTTAAGCTGTCCTTATATATGTTTTTAATACATTATAACATATATTTTAATAAATTTTAAAAAAAATGTTGAATTTGTCAACGAATTAATGTATTATATAGAAGTAAATGTGTGAAGTTTACTTCTATTTCACTTCGTAAGGAGAATTAATTATGGCGAAAGCAAAGAGAAAAACCGGTTTGGATAAATTCAATAAAGTATTATTTATCCTTTTAATTATCGCAATCGTTGCAGGCGGTCTTATTATCGGCCTCAGTTCCGCAAAGGTTCCCGTTGCCGCAACATCATCCGACACAATTAAGGACGAGGTTGTTATCGACGAGTTCAAGGCAGGCACATATGCAGGTCAAAAGTTTGATTCCGTTGATGATGTTGTTGCATATTACAACAAGGCATACGACTATACTAAATCATTAAAAGCACAATATAAAAACGCTCAGGGCGAAACAGTTACATTGTATAAATTGTTAGGAAGCGATGCCCTTAAGGTTGAAAACATTCTTATTGACGGAGCAAGCAATAAAACAATTGATGGATTGGTTCCGGGTATTGTTAACGGTTTGTTTACACACGGATTAAACGGACTTTCTCCGTCAAGAGCAGGCAATCCGGCAGATGATAAAGATGATGACGGTGCATTGCTTGCAACTTCAAGACTTAAGGCAGATGATTTGCTCGCTGCAAATGTTGCTGAAAAAGACGGAAAAGTTGTTATCACTCTTCAACCGAAATTGACAGAACTTTCTACTCCGGGAAAAGATGCTCAGGGCAATGTCTTCACTACTCTCGGTGATATTACTGCGACTGTAAAGAGCATTACTGTTCTCACATGGGCAGAAGGTGATGCAAGTTCTAATATCAAAGTTCGTTACTATGGCGGTACCGCTACAGTTACAATTGATCCTAAAACAAACGAAGTTACTAATGCCGAATTTCATGAAGTAGCTCATATTGCCGTTACTCATGCTAACATTACTATTATTAAAAATAAGAATGCTGAAATAACAGTAAAATATGATATGACTTATCCGGCATCAGATGAATACCTCAAAGAATATAAGCAGTTGACAAGAGTATAAAATAAAAAATATTAAAGAGTTCGGCACTGCCGAACTCTTTTTTTGTCGTAAATGGTATTTCTTTATATGAATATATATTATTTAAAATAATATTTGTTAATTATTGATTGATTTTGCCGATTTAATATTGTATAATACTTTGGATAGTTTTTGAACTATACTTTAATTTTCATTAATTCGGCAGCGTTTTTGTAAAATATTTTTTCAAGCTCTTCATCGGTGAAATCCATTGAATTTATAATATCTACAAATTCTTTTTGGTCTGCCCATGGCGAGTCGGTCGCAAACAAAATTTTGTCTGCTCCGTGTCTTTTGATTATTTCACGGCATTTGTACGGATAATAGCTTAAAACAGCGGCTGTGTCCATATATACCGGCTTTCCGATAAGTTTGTCCAAAACCTCACCTGCCAAACCGAAGCCGCCCATGTGCGCAAGCACAAGCTTGTTGTCTATAATGCCTTTGAGTTTGTCGAGCACATTGAGTACCATATCCGGCGTGCAGTGTATGTCATCGGGATAACCGACATCTATTCCTGCATGCGTTACTGTTATCAAATCGCGCTGTGCCGCGGCTTTCATAATTCTTATATATCTTTCATCGTCAAAGCGAACACCTTGATAATCAGGGTGAATTTTAATGCCGAATAATCCGATTGATTTTATATAATCAAGGATTTCTTCAATGTTTTCGCTGTCGGGGTGTATTGCTCCGGCAAAATATATATTGTCAACACCGTTGATTTCGGCGGACAATTTGTTGATAGTATCAACTTGGCTCGCCTTTGTCGCAACAGGCAAAACAACACTGTAATCAATGCCCGATTTTTTCATTGATTCTTTTAACGCGTCAAGTGTGCCTTTCCTGTATGCGCGCACATTGCCTTTTTTCTCTAAAAGGGTTATCGTCTTATCCGCGATTTTATCGGGAAATGTGTGGGTATGTGTATCTATTATAGTCATATATAAATCTCCTTTTTCGGGATTTATTATATCACATTTTCGTGTGCTTTAAAACACACTGTATTATTTTTTTATTTAATTGCTTTATGCAATCTTTTATATTGAATTTGAAGGAGTAATATTTAATGAAAAAGCTAATGCTCGGCAATGAAGCCATTGCAAGAGGACTTTATGAGGCAGGTGTCAAAATAGTTTCGAGCTATCCCGGCACACCCTCAACGGAAATTACGGAATTTGCCGCAAAATACGATGATATTTACTGCGAATGGGCACCAAACGAAAAGGTAGCCACTGAGGTAGCGTTTGGCGCATCTCTTCGTGGTGCAAGAACGGCGTGTGCCATGAAACATGTAGGCCTTAATGTTGCCGCAGATCCGCTCTTCACATTGTCTTATACAGGTGTCAATGGCGGACTTGTTCTTTTCGTAGCTGATGACCCGGCTATGCACTCATCACAAAACGAGCAGGATTCAAGACACTATGCCATTGCCGCAAAGGTGCCTATGCTTGAGCCTGCCGATTCTGCCGAAGCAAAGGAATTTGTTAAGCAGGCATATGAAATTTCAGAAAAATACGATACTCCGGTTATCGTTCGTATGTGCACAAGAATTGCACACTCACAAAGCACTGTCGAGCTTTGCGACAGAGTAGAGAAGGAACTTCCCGAGTACGAGAAAAATCCTCAAAAATATATAATGGCACCAGCAAATGCGGTTCGCCGCCATCCGTTTGTTGAAGAAAGAACAAAGAAAATTTCCGCTCTCGGTGAAACTACTGACCTTAACAGAGTTGAAATGGGCGGAACAGAAATCGGTATTGTTTGCTCAGGCACATGCTATCAGTATGTCAAAGAGGTTTTCGGCGATACTGTAAGTGTTCTTAAGCTCGGTATTGTTAATCCTCTCCCGAATAAATTATTCAAAGATTTTGCAGCAAAGGTTGACAAACTTTATGTTATTGAGGAACTTGACGGCATTATCGAAAGCCATTTAAAAAACATCGGCATTGATTGCATCGGCAAGGAAATGTTCTCACCTATCGGCGAATATAATCAAACAACAATCCGCAAGGCATTCGGTCTTGATGTTCCCGAAAGCGTTGAGCTTGACACTCCTGTTCCGGGTAGACCTCCGGTTATGTGCGCAGGCTGTCCTCACAGAGGTATGTTCTATACACTTTCAAAGCATAAAATCACAGTTCTCGGCGACATAGGTTGCTATACACTCGGCAGCGCCGCTCCGCTTTTTGCGCTTGATTCAACACTTTGTATGGGTGCGTCTGTTTCGGGTATCCACGGCTTTAATAAGGCAGGCGGACCTGAAAACGAGCATAAAACGGTTTGTGTTATCGGCGACTCAACATTTATGCATTCGGGTATGACCGGACTTGTTAATATTGCGTATAATCAATCAAATTCTACTGTTATCATTCTTGATAACCATATTACAGGTATGACAGGTCATCAGCAAAATCCGACTACGGGATATACTCTCAAAGGCGAGCCGGTTGCCGCTGTTAATCTTGAAAATCTTTGCCACTCAATCGGCATCAACCGTGTTCGTGTTGTTGACCCTTACAATATCGCAGAGTGTGAAAAGGCAGTTCTTGAGGAGCTTGCTGTTGACGAGCCGTCTGTAATTATTTCACGCAGACCTTGTATGCTCCTTAAATATGTTAAGGCTAAATCTCCCGTTAAGGTTAATGAGGATAAATGTGTCGGTTGCCGTATGTGCATGAAAATAGGCTGTCCTGCAATCAGCTTTAAGGATAAAAAGGCTAAAGTTGATTTCACACAGTGTGTTGGCTGTGATGTTTGCACTCAAATGTGCAAACTCGGCGCAATCGAGAAGGAGGACAGATAATTATGGAAACAAAAAGCATAATGATTGTCGGTGTAGGCGGACAAGGCAGCTTGCTTGCAAGTAAGCTTTTAGGTGCTCTTTTAACAAACGAGGGTTATGATGTTAAGGTAAGTGAAGTTCACGGAATGAGCCAAAGAGGCGGCTCCGTTGTTACATATGTTCGCTTCGGTGACAAGGTCTATTCTCCCGTTATTTCAAAAGGTGAGGCAGATTATATCGTTTCGTTTGAAAGGCTTGAGGCTGCAAGATATGTCGATTGTCTTAAAAAAGACGGAAAAATTATAGTTAACTCACAAACAATCGACCCGATGCCGGTTATCACAGGTGCGGCTGAATACCCTTTTGATGTTCTTGATGAGCTTAAAAGCAAAGGCGTTTTTGTTGATGAAATCGACGCGCTCTCTCTCGCAGAGGATGCAGGCACAACAAAGGCAGTCAACATTGTTTTAATGGGCAGACTTGCCAAATATTTCCATATTGACTGTGAAAAATGGATTGAAGCAATCAAGAGTACTGTTAAGCCGCAGTTTGTAGATGTCAATCTTAAAGCATTCAAGAACGGATATAACTTATAATTAAAGGAGAATTTAACCAATGCCAAACTACTTTCAGCCTGAAATTGAAACAGCTTCGCCGGAAGAAATCAGAAAAATTCAAAATGAAAAAATTGTAAAGCAGGTCAAGCATGTTTACGAAAATGTCCCTTATTACAGAGATTTGATGGATAAAAAAGGCGTTAAACCTGAGGATATTAAGAGCGTCGACGATATTAAGAAACTTCCATTCTTAACAAAAGCCGATCTTCGTGAGGCTTATCCTTACGGACTTCTCGGTACCGACCTTAAAAACTGTGTTAGAATTCAATCAACCTCCGGAACAACAGGTAAACGTGTCGTTGCTTTTTATACGCAAAACGATGTTAATCTCTGGGAGGATTGTTGCGCAAGAGCTATCGTTGCAGCAGGCGGTACAAAAGACGATGTTTGTCAGATTGCATATGGCTACGGTTTGTTTACAGGCGGTCCCGGTCTCAACGGCGGCTCACATAAAGTAGGTTGTCTCACACTTCCCATGTCATCTGGAAATACTGACAGACAAATTCAGTTTATGATGGATTTGAACGCAACAATTCTTTGCTGCACACCGTCATATGCTGCATATATTGGCGAAACACTTGCCGAAAAGGGTTATAAGCCGGAGGATAATAACCTTAAAGCCGGCATCTTTGGAGCTGAGCCTTGGACAGAGGAAATGCGCCGCAATATCGAAAAGAGCTTGGGCATTAAAGCTTATGATATTTACGGACTTACAGAAACAAGCGGTCCGGGCGTTGCTTTTGAGTGCAGCGAGCAAACAGGTATGCATATTAATGAGGATCATTTCTATGCCGAAGTTATCGACCCTGATACCGGCGAGGTCTTGCCGGAGGGTGAAAAGGGCGAGCTTGTTTTCACATCACTTGATAAAGAAGCTTTTCCGCTGCTTAGATACAGAACCCGTGATATTTGTGTTCTTTCAAGAAAAAAATGCTCTTGCGGTAGAACTCATGTTAGAATGAGCAAGCCGATGGGCAGAAGCGATGATATGCTTATCATTCGCGGAGTTAATGTTTTTCCGAGCCAAATCGAAACTGTTCTTCTCAACAAGGGATATACTCCTAACTATCAAATTATTGTTGACCGTATTAATAACAACGATACACTCGATATCAACATTGAGCTCACTACGGAGCAGTTTGCAGATAAGTCAAACGTAATCCAGGATATGGAAAAGAAACTCACCGTTGCAATTAAAACCATGCTCGGCATCAGTCCTAAAGTTCATCTTGTTGAGCCAAAGAGCATTGTTCGCAGTGAGGGCAAGGCTGTCAGAGTAATTGATAAGAGAAAATTGATAGACTGATTCGTTCAGTGTGCATTAACAAAAATACGCCAATACTTGTGTATTGGCATATTTTTTTATAGTGCAATGGGCAAAATTTAGAAAGCTTAAACCAATTACTTCCTTATGCAGTGTGCCCCAAGTGGCGCCCTCATTTTTATTACAAAAGCGTTACAAAATGTGTTGACAAATTCATTTTTTATGCTATAATATAAGCAATGGGACACGATGTCCCACACGGAAAAGAGGTTACACAATGCCGGTGAATCAACAGCTTTTGTCGGATATAAAGGAATATGCCGAGCAATATTTTTTTGAAAACAGTGTTTCGCCGTCTATACGCGAAATTGCCGCTCATTTCAATGTCGGCAAATCAACCGTTCAGCGCTATCTTGAAAGATTGCGTGACTGCGGCGAGATAGAGTATGACGGCAGACGAAGCATTAAAACATCTGAAACCGAAAAATACGAAACTTCATGCGTAAATGTCGGCGTTGTAGGTGATATATCGTGCGGCCCGCTTACATTCGCTCAGCAGAATATTACCGAATATTTCAGCCTGCCTGTTTCACTTGTTGGTAACGGCGAATTTTTCATTCTTCGTGCAAACGGCGAGTCAATGATTAATGCAGGCATTGATGACGGCGATATGGTCCTTATTCGCAGGCAAAACACGGCTGATAACGGCGATATTGTTGTAGCTCTCTACGGCGAGGATACAACACTTAAGCGATTTTATCGTGACTCCGCCAACCGCAGATTCATTCTTCATCCTGAGAATGATGAACTCGATGATATAATTGTTTACGGCGACCTTTATATTCAAGGCGTTGCCGTTAAAGTATTTAAAGATTTAATATAACACATCAAGGAGAAGTTATTATGTCAACACTCATGGCAAACGGATTTATCGTAACCCAGCATACAGATCATAATGTCAGCATCAGTAGAAACGGCAGGGATATTGTTCGTCTTAAATTTTCAAGAGAGTTAAGCGGTGAGGAACTTTCAGAACTTGCGTTTTGGATCAGAAATGTTTAATTTATTAAAAATAATATTTACTTAATATGCAACCTAAACAAAAAGGTTGCATATTTTTTTTGCAAAGTAAACAAAAATA